>VYKR01000015.1_pt1 | contig 44099 bp, 41 predicted proteins | sample 5109561 | NCBI WGS metagenome assembly VYKR01 (sample SAMN12291799, study PRJNA351875) | freshwater metagenome | isolation source: freshwater lake | place: USA: Michigan, Ford Lake | collected 2015-08-15
GGTCGCATCGACGGCCTCTTCGCCCCGATCAGCGGCCCGGCGCGCGGCGCCGACCTCGCCCGGCCAACGAAGGCCCGCCGAGACGCCCGCCTCCTGCTCGCCCAGCCCGTTGCTCCCGATCTCGACATTGCCCGACACCACCGGCGGCCCAACGAACGGTCCGCGCGCAAGGCGCCGCTGAGCCGCGATCTGATCGCGCGCGGCCGGATTCGCGGCAAGGTCAGGCAAAAGCACGCTCGCGCGTCCGTACGCTTCACCTAGGGTAGCCGCCGATGAGGTTTCTGAACTCGCGGCCTGGGTCGCCCCCGCCGCCGATGGCGCGGCAAGAGCGATCGCCAGGACGACCGGAACCGCGCTCGGCCATCCTGATCCGGAGACGTTCATGATGTCGGAGAACCGCGCATAACCCTTATACGAACGGAATACGTCGATCCCTCACGGCTATCTTCTCGCACGGGGCACTGGCGCCTGACGAGCTGCAGCGGACGACCAGTGGACGTGGGCAATCCGCCAAGCCCGGCCGTTGCGGCGCAGAACCATCGTCTCCGTACCAACACTGTCTATCGCCTTGCCCTTGTAGCTTCCCACGCTCCTCGACTCCGTCGCTACCCACGCGATGTCGCCGTCAGCCCGGCCCGCTATGCGCGTCACGGATCGTCGCACCACTTTGGCGAAAGCGGCGTCGGCCGGAAGATGGTGCGAGGCGTACTCGGATTTGCCGCGTTCCACGCCGCCGCTTTCGTAGATTAACGCGTCGTCGGACAGCAGCGACGCAGCGCCCGCCAGGTCGCCGCGAGCGAGCGCCGCGTGAAAGGCGGAAACGACGCCCGCGGCTTGACGGTGAGCGGCCCCGGAGACGTCCGGTGCCGCTCGCTGGGCAGCGATCGGCGTGCCGGCCGAAAGGCTCGCCAAAACGACGGCCGCGCCAAGTAATCCCCGCCTCATCATGATGCTATCCCTCCCTCTTGAAGCATATCGGTCAGCGTTCGCCGAGCGCGGTGGATCCGGGTCTCCACCGCCTTGGTGCTGATCCCGAGCTCGCGCGCCGCCTCGGCTTGCCCAAGTCCCTGGAACACGGTCAGCAGCAGCGGATCCCTCAGCGCCTGCGGGAGCGCGGCAATCGCGCGATCGACCGCGCCCAGATGTTCAGTATCGATCCAGCGCTCTTCCGGCGTCGCGCGCGTGTCGGGCACCTGCTCGACCGTCCGGCCCCAGTCGACGATCTTCAGAAAACGTATGATCTTCATCTTGCGGCCGTGATCGCGGCACTTGTTGCGCGCGATTGTCCTTAGCTAGGCGTCGGGCGGGCGCGCGACATCGTACCGGTCGATCGCGAGCCACGCCGATAACAATGTCTGCTGCAGCAGGTCGTGTGCCTCGTCCGCATCACCAACGAAGCGGCGAATGTAGCCGTATAGCCCGGCCTTGTGCAGGGTCACGAGCCGGGCGAACGCCTGCTCATCGCCACGGGCGGCTCGTTCCCACAAAGCGACCTCGCCTGTCTCCGCTCCGGAAGTCACCGCGCATCGCTGGTCAGCGCTCCCGCAACCGTGTCGTCGAACTTCTCCGCTTGGTTCGGCGTCAGGACGGCCCGCATCCTGAAGATGTGAGCGACGGTTTCGCGTTGATACGCGCCCAGCCGCTCATGCACGACGTCGACCGCGCGCCGGACCTCCGGGCCATCTTGGCGCGAGGTCCTGATGGCGGCCGCAAGCATCGCATTCGCGTCCCGGACTGCCCGTTCGTGCCCGGCTCTATGCGCGGCATAGAGCTTCTCCTCGGCTTCGATCCGCCGCTCCTGCTCATCGGACAGTCCGAGACCGTCATGCAGGAGCCGGTGGATGACATCTCCTCTGGGCGGTTCCTCTCGCGCGATCCCGACTCCGATGATCGCCCCCGCCAAGCCCGCGAGCAACGCTAGGACCAGCGTAAGGATCAAAGATCGTCGCCGAGCCGTCATTCGCCCCTACCCAGGAGAGAGGAGGGGGCGAGGTGCCTGCCGTCCACCAGGCCTTGGCCGGGCTGTGGGCTTCGTGAACCGATTGCCGCAGCGGTTCCACCAACGCCCAGGCCCGCCGCGAGCGCCAATCCGACCGCGGCGGTTCTCCACGCCGGCGAAGCCGTAGGCATGGAGCGGGCACCGGCGATCCCGAACATGACGTCGGCTTCGAGCCGATTTAGCCTATCCGGCACGGGCTGCGCGCGCAGACGCTCGAGCATTCGGTCCAGGTCGTCGGTCATGGAGAAATCCTAAGCCACCTATACGAGCTATACGGACAAGATGGCCGGACCCCTCATCCGCGCGGGCAGGCCTCGGATCGCAACGTTCAACGAAGGGCTTGGAATTGGCGCACTTGCTAAATGGCGATGGCAGGGCGGGCGCATCCTGCATCTGCCCTTCTCCCACCCCTAGTGCTTCATGCTGGGCATGCTGGACTTAGCATCGCCCGCCTTGCCGTCGCCCTTCATCTTGGCGCAACAGTCGGCAGACTTGCCGTCATGCTACTTGCAGCAGTCCGCGCCCTCCTTGCAGCACGCCATGTCGGCGCAGAGGCTCGCCCCCGTGGCGAAGGCCGCACCCGACAGCGACAGTGCGAGCGCGGCGCCAATCAGCTTGAACTTGGTCATCAGAACTCTCCGTAGGTGATTGTCTGGATATAGGAATACTAGGCCTGATGCGCGACGGAGAGCGCGAGCGGCGCCGCGACCATCCAGAGCGCCATCGCAACCATCATGACGTTTTCGGTCAGCGAGACAAAGCCCAGCGGCACGTTGCTGTCCCCGCCGACGCACGCGCACTTCAGCTCGCGCTTGTCGACATAGACGGCCTTGAACACCGACACCGCCCCGATCGTGCCAATGGTGAGCGCGACCGGCACCGACAACCATGTCAGCGCGCCCGCGATCATCAGCACGCCCGCTCCCCCTTCCGCGAACGGATAGATGTAGGAGTACGGCACCCAGCGCTTGGCGAGCAGATCGTAGTTGAGGAACATGCTCGAAAAGCTCTCGATGTTCTGCAGCTTGAGGAGCGCCAGCACACACATTGAGAAGCCTATCAACCATTCGGCCGCGCGTAACGTGAACGGCGTGCCGAGCACCGCGTAGCTCGCAGCCAGCGCCATCAGCGCAGTCATCGAGAACAGCGCGATGACTGGCCGGTAGGTGAGCGCCTTGGGGTCGCGGACCGTCTTGCCGACGAAGCGGCGCAGATCGTCATAGCCGCCCACCCGCTCGCCGCTGATGAAGGTCTGGGGTGTGGTTTTGACCCCGTGCTTCGCCTTGAACGCGTCCGTCTCCTCACGCGTCGTCAGCCAGTGGTCATCGACTTCATAGCCCTGGCGGCGCAGGAGGTCAGCAGCCTTGAGCCCGTAGGGGCAGGTGTGTTCCGGCATCACCATACGGTAGATCGTCGCCTGTTTGGCGGGGGCGGTCGCCATCGTTCTTCTCCGGCTTATTTGCCCTGCCTATATGGCATCCGTACCATGGTACGGAGTCAAGAGGTGGCGATGACGACGATCGCGGGGCTCGCTCGCGAGGGCGGCGTAGGTGTGGAAACGGTGCGCTATTACCAGCGCCGGGGCTTGCTCGACAGGCCCGAGCGGCCGAACGGACCCGGCGTGAGCGGCGGCATTTGGCGCTACGGACCGGCCGACGTGCGGCGGCTCCGCTTCATCCGCTCAGCTCAAGCGGCTGGGTTCACGCTCGAGCAGATCGGCGAGTTGCTGGCGCTGGACGCAACCGACGATCGCGCCCGGGCGCGCGAGCTTGCGTCCGAGCGCATCGCGGCGCTGGACGCGAAGATTGATGAGCTTAAGCGGGTACGCGCATCGCTTCGCCGGCTCGCGCGGGAGTGCGGGGACGGCTCGGATGGGCCGTGCCCGATCCTGACCGCGTTCGATCCGGAGCGTTAGGGCTAATGGGCGGTCGCGTTGCGTACCGAGTGGACTTACGCCTCGTGACCTAGTCGACCCAGTTCCGGCCATCGGGCGGTGCCCGACCGCTTCTTAGAACCGGCCGCTCGTTCACGTACCGGTTCGCTTGAAATTGGCTGGAGTAGACTGATCAGTATCGATGCAATCGCGCCGCAGGCGGACCGGAGCAGCCGGTGTCACAACCGTTGGTTTCGACCCGCTGGACCTTCGTTCTGGCGTCAGAGTTCGCCGCTGACCGAGCTGGCGGCAAACCCCCAGAGCAGCTTGAGCCAGTTCGGGACGGCGTTCGCCTGACCGCGTACAAAGGCGAGTTGGGCGTCCAGCCCGTCGCGGTCGTATAACCGTCCGCCCATGAGGACGGCGCGGATGCGGCGCGCATTGCCTATGTCGGCGAGCGGATCGGCGTCGAGCAGCACGAGATCGGCGTTCTTGCCGACCGCCACCGTGCCGAACCGGTCTTCGGCGCGCGCGTACCGCGCGGCGTCGATCGTCGCCGCCCGCAGCACCTCGGCGGGCGACAGGCCGGCGCGGACGAGCAACGCCATCTCGTCATGGTAGCGGAAGCCGCCAATCGCCGTGTTCGTTCCGACCAGGACCGGCACACCGGCCCGGTAGGCTCGGCCGGTCAGCCGCAACCCATGCTCTAAGTAGCGCCGAAGCGCCGCCTGCCCGCGCTCGCCGGGATGGCTCGCCACCGTTCCCGCGAGATCGTCGCGGTACGCCCAACGTGAGAGCGGATCGAGCCATGCCAAGCGCGGATCGTCGACGAAGGACGGATCACCCGCGCGGGCGTCCTCCTCGCGCGTGACGTGCGTCGGCACGAACCACGTGCCGGCCGCGCGCATCGCGGCGAAGCTGCGGGCGCACACCGCAGCGTCGTGATCGCGCACGACCCGTTCGGCGAACTCTACGGGGCTCAAGCCGTTCAGCTCGCCGCGTCGCCAGGCGGCTGCTCCCGTGAAGCAGTGTTGCGGGAACAGGCGTGCGTGCTCGAAACTCAACTGGCCGGCCGCGACCGCCTCGTCCAGGCCGACGGCTTTGGGCAGGTGCCCGACGAGCCGCATATTACGTCGACGCGCCTCTTCGGCCAGTCGGAAGTAGGTTGGCCGGGGCAAGCGATTATAGACCTTGAGCGTGTCCGACCCGTACGCCTGGTAGGCCGCAGCGAGCCCCGGCACCTCGTCGGCGCGCATGTCCGGCTGATCGAAGTAGAAGCTGGCGACCTCTATCAAGCGCGGGCCTGCGAGCGTGCCCGCCTCGACCTCGCGCGTCCAGCGGCGCTTGTCGGCGACGCAGGCGATCAGGGTGTCGCTCTCGCCTGGGCAGTCCATCATGTCGCGGACGCCGGTGATGCCGTTAGCGACGTGCAGCGGAAAGTGGAGCTGGGGTGAAACCTGCCATGCGTGGAAGTGCATGTCCCAGAAGCCAGGGACGAGGTAGCGGCCACGCGCGTCGAGCACGGTAATGCCGGCAAGCGACGCGCGTGGGCCGATCGCGGCGATCACGCCGCCTCGGATCAGCACGGAGGTGGGCACACCGACGACACCGCGCTGGACGTCGACCACGCGTGCGTTAACGATGAGGCGGTCGCGGCCGGCATCCGGCAGCGGCGCGCGACCGGCGGGCCAGAGAATACTGACAATGATGAACCCGAGAAGGATGACGAAGCCCAGCCCGAGCCACTTCAGCGTCGCGCGCATCACTCCTATCCCTCAGACGGCCCCGGGCTGGTGATAGGTCGATGGAGGCAAATTGGACATACCCGACTTGGTCAGGCGATAGCAGCGCGCCTGACGGCAGAGCGTCAGGTCAAGGTCGGTCGGTTCTGAACCCAATTGCGGACGCTCAGTGGACTGGTAGCTCTCCCCAGAAGTGGTCGCTCGTTCAACATCGATCGCCCTGTCATGAGCGGCGAAACCACCCTATCCGTGCGAAGGTCTGCACGCGGATTTACGACGCCGTTTATGCAGTGGTGGTCGGACCCGCGAACAGATCGTACTCGTTGAGCGCTTCACAGCGAAAAGGCGGATACGGCATGAACAATATTGAGCGCGGCTCCGGACGCACGCTGCTCCTGATCCACGGCCTCGGCGGGAGTTGGCGATCGTGGGCTACCATCTTAGACGCGCTCAGCGCCGCGCGAAAAGTCATTGCGGTCGACCTCCCCGGCCATGGTGCCACCCCCGCGGAACCGGACAGCGGGACGTTCGACGGCTTGGTTGGCAGCGTCGAGCGGTACATCGCGAGCGCTGGCTTGGCCGGAGTTGACGTGGTCGGCAGTTCCATGGGCGCGCGGATCGTGCTTGAGCTCGCGCGGCGCGGGGTCGTCGGCAATGTGGTCGCCCTTGATCCCGGCGGCTTTTGGCGCGGCTGGGAGCGGACCTTCTTCAGGATCACCATCGGCGCGTCCGGTCGCTTGCTGCGAGCCATCCGGTCGAGCCTGCCTGCGCTGAGCAGGAACCCGGCGTCGCGCACGGCACTGCTTGCTCAGCTCTCCGCGCGCCCCTGGGCGCTTGATGGGGAGGTCGTCGCTACCGAGCTGAAAGGCCTCAGCATGACGCCGACATTTGACGCGCTGGTCCACAACCTCGCAACGGGACCTGAGCAGACGGGCCCCGCCGCCGCTGGCACCGGCCGCGTCGTAATCGGGTGGGGAAGGCAGGACCGGCTCTGCCTCCCGAGGCAGGCTGCGCGCGCGCAAGCGGCCTTTCCAACCGCTAAGCTCCACTGGTTCGATGGCAGCGGCCATTTTCCGATGTGGGACACGCCGGACGAGACGGTCGCGGTCATTCTTGACGCGACCCGGTGAAGGCTCGCGGCGCCTGCTTGAGCTGAGCGAAAGCGGCAGCGTAGACCCAAAGCCGGACATTCAGGGCCGGTCCGCCGCTCCTCGATATCGGACGCTCATTCAGGTGGGGAAACCACCTCGGTCCGCTGCCGGAACAGCCGAGCTGCTGTTGTGTTCAGCAGCAACCAGCCTCCAATAAGGTATCGATATGAAACTATCTCCCGCACGCCTGTCCCTCCTTGTCGGTGCGGGGCTCATGCTCTCCACAAGCGCAACGGCGCAGACGTCCGTCTCCCCAACGTCGCCCACCGCTCAGCCGCCGCGTTTTTCGGCACCCTCCGACCGCACGGGCGCGAAGCCTGCCGCCGACATGCAGGCGGTGCTCGACGCCCATGCACGTCTGGGTCCCAAGCCTATAGAAACACTGAGCCCGGCCGAGGCGCGCGTGCAGCCGAGCCCCGCTGACGCGGTCAAGGCGGTCATGCAGGCGCGCGGCATGTCTACCGCTCCCGACGCTTCCGTCACCACGCGCGAGATCGCCTACGCGTCCGACCCGATGCAGAAGGTTCGGGTCTATACGCCGGCTGGACCAGCGCCTCGCGGAGGGCGCCCGCTCGTCGTCTACTACCACGGCGGGGGCTGGGTCATCGCAGACCTCGACACCTATGACGCGACGCCGCGCGTCCTTGCCCAGCAGCTCGGTGCCGTGGTCGTCTCGGTAGAGTACCGCCATGCGCCCGAGGCCAAGTTCCCCGCGCAACATCAGGACGCGGCGGCGGCTTACCGGTGGGTTTTGAACAACGGCGCGACGCTCGGCGGCGACACGAGGCGGGTTGCGCTCGCCGGGGAGAGCGCCGGTGGCAACCTGGCAGTCGCGACCGCGATCTACGCGCGGGACAACAAGCTTCCAGCACCGCGCCACATCCTGGCCGTCTACCCGATCGCGAACTCGGGCAAGACGCTGCCGTCGCGCACCGACAGCGCCAAGGCGAAGCCACTTAATACGTCCATGCTGTCGTGGTTCTCGCATTACTTCAGCCGCACACCCTCGACCCCGAGGGATCCGCGCATCAACCTCGTCGCCGCCAATCTGCGGGGGCTTGCTCCGGTCACGATCGTCAATGCGCAGATCGATCCGCTCCGTTCAGACGGGGAGACGCTCGCGGCCGCGCTGCGGAAAGCCGGCGTGCGCGTCCAGCAGCGAACCTTTTCGGGCGTGACGCACGAGTTCTTCGGAATGGGCAAGGTTGTGCGTGGCGCGCTGGAGGCTGAGAACTACGCGGTCTCCCAGATGCGTCCCAGCCTGCAGCGAGCTGGACGTCGCTAAGATCAAAGACCGTTAGGAGGGGAGGTGCTTCAGCTTCCCCTCCCGGAGCGTACATCTTCTGTCTCACCGTGGATGTACTCTCACATTTCGGCCTGATCGACCGTACCGAGATCGATCAATTGTGCGCTAACCGCACGAACAAGAAAGTTTTGCCCATGACCGCCAGCAAACTCTGGGGCTTCGACGGCTCCACCTACGTCCGCACGGTCAAGATGGTGCTGGCGGAAAAGGGCGTGACTGACTTCGAGCAGGTGCCGTTGAACGTCCTGGAGGGGGAACCCAAGACCCCCGAGCATCTTGCGCGACATCCGTTCGGCAAGGTCCCCGTGCTCGATCATGATGGTTTCCGCATCATCGAAACGTCGGCGATCGCGCGCTACCTCGACGCCGTCCTGCCGGGAGCCTCGCTGATCCCTGTGAGCCCGCGGGACCGCGCGCGCATGGACATGATCGTCGGGCTGGTCGACTCCTACGGCTACGCCGCGCTGCTCGGCGGCGTCACGGCCTTTCACCTGTTCCCAGATTTCGTAGGCGGCAGGAACGACGACGCGCGGGCGTCGGGCATCGAGAACGGGCGCAAGCTGCTTGCGTTCGCGATGGACATGAAGGGTCCCTCGCGCTTCCTCGCCGGCGACCTCAGCCTCGCCGACCTCTACCTCGCGCCGATCCTCGCCTACGTCGCGATGACGCCGGACAAGGACGTGCTGTTCGACGTCGAAGGATTCGACGAGTGGTGGACGCGGGTGCAGGCGCTGCCGAGCTTCGTCGCCACGCAACCGAACGCCGGCTGAAGCTTTCCAGGCTTGAATCGCCGAGGCAGCCTCGCGCACTCGGCGCCGATGATCCCAATGACACAGGAGCCAAGATCATGACGCGCCCTGCCGGCACTGAAGCGTTCGCGCTCAACCAGACGATGCTGCGCGTCCGCGATCCGCAGGCTTCCGTCGGCTTCTATCGCGACGTGCTCGGCATGACGCTGCTGCAGAAGCTCGACATGCGCGAGATGGAGTTCTCGCTCTACTTCATGGCGTATCTCGGCGACGGGGAAACGATCCCGGACGATCCCGCGGAGCGCGCGCGCTTCATCTTTTCGCGCGAGACGACGCTGGAGCTGACGCACAATTGGGGCACCGAGACCGACCCGGCATTTGCCGGGTATCACAACGGCAACGACGAACCGAAGGGCTTCGGCCATCTCGGCATCAGCGTGCCCGACGTCGCCGCGGCCTGCGGCAGGTTCGAGGCGCTCGGTGTGCCGTTCAAGAAGCGCCCGCAGGACGGGCGCATGAAGGACATCGCCTTTATCACCGATCCGGACGGCTACTGGATCGAAATCCTGTCGGCGAACAGCATGACGGGTGCCGTCGCCGCAGCTTCGACCAGCGCGTGAGCTCGCAGCAAGCAACCAAGACGATCATTCGATAGAAAGACGACGATCATGAGCACCGACATACCCGCGTCCGACGCCCCCATGCGTCTGTTCACCTCGCCGTCGGCGTTTCCGAACCCGCAGCGCCTGCGCATTTTCATGCATGAGAAGGGCATCGCCGACCAGTTTGACGAGCGCATTTACGACATGACGCCCGTCGGCGAGCAGCGGCAATGGAAGCATCTCAAGATGAACCCGTGGGGCGAGACCCCGACGCTCGAGATGGCCGACGGAAGCTTCATCTCGGAGACCACCGGCATCGCGCGCTATCTTGACCAGTTGTTGCCGGGCCGACGGATCATGGGCGAGACCCCGGAGCAGCAGGGCCTTGACACGATGTGGGACAACCGGATCTGGGTGAACATTCTTTACCGGATCACGACCGCGTTCCACGTGCTGCACGAAGGGCTCGGGCCCAAGCTCGAGCTGACCAGCAATCCCGCGTGGGGGGAGCATTGCCGCAAGGAAGCGCTGGCGCATTCCGCCCTGGTCGATCGGCATCTGTCGGACGGCCGCGACTGGATGCTGGGTGGCGACGAGCCGACTTTTTCCGACATCACGATGGCGACCGCGATCGCGTTCTCCAAATACCCCGCCAACGCGACCCCGCTCGACGAGCGCTTCGAGCATGTCGATGCGTTCTGGCGGCGCTGGCTCCTTCGCCCGGCCTTTCTGGTCGCCTATGCGGACCGCAACAGCGGCGTGCCGGAGCTGGATGACCGGACCTGATCCGCAGTATTCGACCTCGGCGTCGTACGGCTTGATCCGGACGAAGACGGCAATTCACTGAAAGGCGGGACGATCAGCCGCGCCGTTCGTCCGGCTCTTCGAGTTCGTCCCGGGGAGCTTCACCCGGCAGATACGCAGGCTCGTGGGGCGGAAAGACGTACGTCAGCGTCGCGATCGCGGAAACCGCGATGACCCAGCGCCAGTCCGTCGTTGCCGCCGCGACCGCGGCGAGCGAAAGCACGGCGGCGGTGACGCGGTAGCGGCGGGTCACGCGACGGACGTAGTCGGCGTCAAGACGCGGATCGAGCAGTCCGCGGCGAACGGCGTAGGTCCATCGCAGCAGCCAGATGATGGCGGGCGCGGCGAGCAGCCCGGCGTAGAGCGCGACGGCCGTGCCGCCGCTTCGCGGATCGAACGCATGCTCGACGAACGGCCGCGTCGGAAAGGGTGTGACGCTCACGGCGGCGAGGAAGGCGATCGTGAGCAGGTTGTACCAGTGATCCGTCTTCTCGATGATCTTGCCGCTGAAATGGGAATGGGCCCAGTAGAGCCCGATTACGACGCCGCTCAAGCCGTAGGCGACGTAGCCGGGGGCGAGCGCCGCGAAGGCGCCGCCCAGGTCGCCGCCGAGGGCGACGCGCGGCGCCTCGAGCTCGGTGACCGGCAGGGTGATCGCGATGGCGAGCACCGCGTCCGTGAACGCTTCCAGCCGATCCGTCTTGCGTTCAGTCCCCGCCGTTCCGGCCAGGCTCAAGCCGCAGCCAATTCGTCGCTCATCGCCGGATAGTCGACATAGCCGCGCGCGCCGCCGCCGTAAAAGGTCGGCCGATCATAACGATTGAGCGCAGCGCCTCGCCGGAAACGCTCGGGCAGGTCGGGATTGGCGATGAAGAGCCGCCCGAACGCGATCGCGTCCGCACGACCTTCCGCCAACGCGCGCGCGGCCGTCTCGCGCTCATAGCCTCCCGCCGAGATGATCGGGCCGCCGAACGCGTCTCGGAACGTGTGGGCCGCGTCGGGAGCGTCGGAGTCGATCGCGTTGACGTCGCTGTTCTGATCCGCGCGCGGCTCGACGACATGGACATAGGCGATGCCCCGCGCGCCGAGTTCGCGAGCCGCATGGTCGAACAAGGCCAGCGTGTCGCTGTCGGCCATGTCGTTGAAGCCGCCCCAAGGGGACAGGCGCACGCCGACCCGGCCCGGCTCCCAACCCGACACGACGGCGTCGACGGCTTCGAGGAGGAAGCGGGCACGGTTCTCGATGCCGCCGCCGTAATCGTCCGTCCTCAGGTTGCTGCCGTTCCGCAGGAATTGATCGATGAGATAGCCGTTCGCACCGTGCACCTCGACCCCGTCGAAGCCCGCCGCCCGGGCGTTGATCGCGGCCTGGCGGAAGTCGGACAGGATGGCATGGATCTCGTCGACGTCGAGCGCGCGCGGGACCTCGAACTCGGCGCTCGCGCCCGTCGCGTCCATATGCGTCATCCCTGTCACCGCCACGGCCGAAGGTGCCGCCGGCAGCAGGTTTCCCGGCTGCATCGAGGAGTGCGAGACGCGGCCGGTGTGCCAGATCTGAAGAAAGACGATCCCGCCCTTCGCGTGCACCGCGTCCGTCACCAGCCGCCATCCCTCGATCTGTTCTGCCGAATAGATGCCGGGGGCGCCGGGATAGCCGCGCGCCGATGGCGAGATGTCGGTCGCCTCGGTGATGATCAGGCCGCCTTCGCTCGCTCGCTGCCCGTAATATTCCGCGTTGAGAGCGGTGGGCACATCGCCGGGCTGCCGGGAGCGCAGCCGGGTCAGCGGTGCCATCACCACGCGATGCGCAAGCTCGACCGCGCCGAGGCGCAACGGCTGGAAGAGAGCTTGTGTCGTCATGTCTGGCTCCTGCGAAACTATCCGGACGCAAATAGCTTCTGTCGTGAACCGTCGGTAGTGCGCGGAAATCACAAGCCGCCTTATCTGGAATTGATATAGTCATGGACACACGCGACCTCGCGGTGCTGGTTCACGCGGCAGCGAAGGGCAGCCTTTCGGCGGCGGCGCGCCGGCTGGAGATCACGCCGATGGTCGCGAGCCGCCGGCTTGCGGCTCTCGAGCGGCAGATCGGCGTGCGGCTGATGCACCGGACCACGCGGGCGGTCTCGCTCACGCCGGAAGGCGAGTCCTTCCTGGGTTACGCGCAGGCGATGCTGGAAACCGAAGAGGCCGCGAGCCTAGCCATGGCGCCCAGCGGCGCGGGCGTGTCCGGCCTCCTCAGGGTCACCGCGCCGGCGGCGTTCGGGCGCAAGATCGTCTCTCCGCTGGTGCCGTCCCTGCTTCACGAACATCCGGAACTCCGGATCGATCTCCAGCTGACGGATGCGGTGGTCGACATCGTCGCCACCGGGTTCGACGTAGCGGTGCGGATCGGGCGCCTCCAGGACTCCTCACTGATCGCGCGTCGTCTTGCGGCCAATGTCCGTCTGCTTTGCGCCGCGCCCGCTTATCTCGCGCGCGCGGGAACTCCTGAGACGGTCGCTGACCTGGCCGCCCATGAGTGCCTGACTCTGACGGGCACGAGCCATTGGCCGTTCGATGTCGGCGGCCGCAAGCGCGAGGTGAAGATAAGCGGCCGTTTCTCAAGCAGCAGCATCGAGGCGGTGCACGCCGCCTGCTCCCACGGAATGGGCATCGCGCTCCTTTCCTCTTGGGACGTGACCGAGGATATTCAGTCCGACGTCTTGCGCGTCATCCCACTCCGCGATGCGCAGCCGCAGGAGCTGGCGGTCTCGGCCGTTTACCCGACGTCGCGGATGCTCCCGCGCAAGGTCCAACTCTTCATTCAGACCCTTTCTGGAAGGCTGGAATAGACGGCTTTGATCGAGGCGCGGAGCGGCCGAGAGCACAGACGGATGCCCACCTCGCGTCGACGTCTTCGACCCACAAGCCGACGTTCACGGCGATTCATTGTCTTCCCAACTCCGGCCGTCTGTTCATCTGCCTATGCCTAGCCCGTAAGCTTAGCGATCCGTCATCCGCAAATAGCCTTTGACAAAGCGTACCATATCTGGTACATTCCCAATACCGGGTGCGATCCGGGATTGGTAACCCGTGAGAGAGGGTGCGCGCATAATTCGATGCGGCTCCCCTGTAACGATTGGAGAATGATATGACCAACAGTACAAAGTTTAAGGATATGAGTGATGTTTCAGGTAATCTTTTACGAGACTGAAGCGGGCAACGAGGTCGTTCAAGACTTCATGCGCTTGCTACCGGATGCAGATAAGAAGAGGTTTGGCGAAGATTTGATGATTCTACAGATTGGCTATCCTTTGGGTATGCCGCTCTGTCGTCCGCTGGGGAAAGGTTTGGTTGAGCTGCGTAGTTCGCTTCCTTCCAAGCGTGAAGCGCGAATGATCCTGTATTTCGATTCTGACGCCCAAGCCCTTGTTGGGCTACATGCGTTCATCAAAAAGACGCAGAAAACACCAAAAGCAGACCTCGACATTGCTCGTGATCGCAAGGCCGAGTTCGAAATGAAAGGAGGCTAGGAATGGCCGTTGTCAATGGGACGCGAACACTCGCGGGTTTGAAGTCCCTTAACGATTTCCTCGATGCAGAGGGCATCCGCGAGGAAGTGACCGACCGTGCCGTGAAGCGTATCGTTGCGATGCAGCTTCAAAGCGCGATGAAGGAGCGTAAGCTGACCCAAACTGCCATGGCGAGCTTGATGGATACCAGTCGGGCGCAGCTCGCCCGGATCCTCGACCCAGAGGAGTTCAATGTGTCGCTCGAGACTTTGAACCGGGCCGCGAAGGCCGTGGGACGCCAACTTAAAATCGAATTGGCCTGATGACGACGCCCTAGCGGCGTCGTTTTCGTCCCGCCCAATCGGGTGCCGCATAACCGATGCTACGGCTGGCAGTAACGCGTCGCCCTAGGCGTTGATGTGGAGATGTGTTGGCACTGGCCGAGCGTACGGAGGTCTGAGCAGACCCACAAGCAGACGGTCGTATTCTCTCTGTGACCTCCTGGCACCAGACGCTCGTTCATGTTCGATCGGGCACTACCCCCATAGAACATACTCTGGCGCGAGCTTCATTCAGCCTCAGGGCAGCCCCTTTCTTCGTGTCTTAAAGGCGTTGAGGCGCAGCGGAGGAGAGCGTTTCACTCATGATGTCGCTTGCCTCCCCCCACGATTGGGCACCATCAAGAGGGATAATCCGCACCTTCATCATCCTGCTCCTCGCGTTCGGAGCGACGGTCGCTCCCGCCCAGGCTTGCGGACCTCGTCGCCGTGACGGGCGATCCGACACGCGACGCGGGCGCGTTGGGTCGCGTCGTGGTGGTGTTCATAAGGCGGACGGCGGGTCACGCCGTAGGCGCTTTTCTCAACAGTCGTGACCGCCGACCAGATGCTCAGGAGCCTTAGGTATGAATGATCAACAGCCCGCCTCTCTGATCGCGCTGACGCCGATGAACCCCGTCTACCAGCGTGACCCGCACGAGGTCCTGCGCCCGCTTCGCGAACGCAATCCGGTCGCGCGCGACACGCAGGCGGGTACCTTCATCGTGACAGGCTATGCCGACGCGCACCGCGTCCTCGCGAACCGCCGAACCGCGCGCGACGGCGCCAAGGCCGAAGCGGCGGCGGTGCTGGCCCGCGCGCAGATCGCCCAAATGCCGACCGATGTGCCCCGCGCGGAGGCGGTCTCGATCCTCTTGCTCGATGATCCCGATCACGCCCGCATACGGCGCCCGCTGCAGCGGGCCTTCTACGCGCGGGTAAAAACATGCCGTCCACGCGTGGAGGCGGTGATCGACGCCCGGCTTGACGCGATCGACCCCACGCAGCCGTTCGATCTAATGGCCAGCTTCTGTGTTCCAGTGCCGGTCGACGCGATCGCCGTCGTCCTGGGTGTCGCCGGCGATCGGCTCGGCGAGTTCCGTGAATGGTCCGAGGGCGTGATCCTCGGGCTCAATCCCTTCCGATCTGCCGAGCAGACCGAAGAGATGGAACGGTGTCGCGCCAAGCTGCGCGGCTATTTCGGCGACCAGATCGAGGACCGACGCGCGCATCCGCGCGACGACCTGATCTCCGACATGGTCGCGCTGCAGGCAGAAGGCGCCGAGATCAACGACGTGGAGCTGGCGATCAATCTTATCGCGTTGCTCGTCGGCGGCAACCTGACCACCACCGACCTGATCGGCAACGGCGCCCGCCTGCTCATGCTCAACCCGATGGAACGGGACAAGCTGCTTGCCGACCCGACGCTGGCGCCCGCGCTGGTGGAAGAGGTGCTGCGCTACGAGGGGCCAATCGACATCACCCAGCGCATCATGGAGGAGAGCGGCGAGATCGGCGGCTGTCCGGTAGCCGCCACCCAGATGGTCACGACCGTCCTGCGCGCGGCCAACCGCGATCCGGCCGTGTACGAGGATGCCGAACGGTTCGTCATAGATGCCAGGCGCGCGCCGCACCTGTCGTTCGGCGGCGGCAGTCACATCTGCATCGGCGCGCCGCTCGCCCGGCTCGAGGGGCAGCTCGCGATGCTCAAGCTTTTCCAGCGCTTTCCGCAGCTGCGTATCTTAGATCCAGCCGCGGAACCACGCTGGCGGACGCTCCCATTCTTCCGAGGTCTTGAAGAACTTATCGTGCAGGCTTGAAGCGGCCGGTCCGAGGCGACCCAGTTTCAGTCGTTCAATGGCGCTCGACTGCGACTCGAAAGCTGCCGTTCGTTCAGCTGGACGGGGTCACCCGTAGAGCGGGGCCAAACGCGCTCGCCGGATATTTGATTGGTGAAGAGCGGATGTTGCTCGAAGGCGGCCTATCGCATGTGAGCTTTTTCCATCGCGGAACTGAACCGGCTGCGCGAGGACGAACCGGACGATGACACCGAGACGCCCGCGTCTTTCATCATCGGAGTCCTCGGCCGGCTGCAGGAAAGGTCGGAGGACGACTTCTCGGGCGAGAGCATGGCGAGCGAGGTGGCGCGGCTGGGACACGGCGAGCAGACCGACTTCTCGCTGGCCGCGCAGGCGTTCAGGATCGGGCTGGTCAAGCGCGACGTGCTCGCGGCCACGGTGGAACGGGACCGGGTAGTCGCCACGGTGGCCGACGCTCCGCGCCAGCCCTGAAGGCAGCGCCTGCTGCACCTCGACGACGACGGCCTTGGTCGCCTTCGGCGGGCGCCGCCCCGTCTAACGATTCATCCTGCGACGCAGCTCTCCAAGCCGCGGATCGCCCGAAAGCGACGGCAGCTCGCCAAGCCGCTCGATCAGAGACGACATGCCGTAGGGCCATTCGGCGGAGCGCGGGGGCAGGATGGCGAAAAGGATCGCCAGATGCTCCTCGGGAAATGCCTCCACCGACCTGTCGCGCCTGGACAGCCAGTGGAGGCCGGTCGGACCTGCACCGCCGATTGGCGTCAGGAGAGGCAACACCGCCGCCGTCACGGCCGGGGTGTCGTCGCCCGCCTCCAACGCGAGGTCGGCTAGGGCGGAGCTGGCCTGGGGGCTCCTCGCGGCGAGCTGCCTAGGCCAAACCTCGGTGACGAAGGGGAGCCGCTCGACGGCCCAGCGTCCGTCCGGCTGCTTGGCCCATCGCGCGACCTGCCGGATGGCGGCAAGGCGATCGGCCTCGGATGCGGCGACCAGCGCGTGCCGCATGGTCGCGCTGGCGACGAGGCGCTCGCCTTCACCATCGCGCGACGCCCAGCCGGCGAGAAGCATCGTCGCAACCTGACCCGTTCGCGGGGTGGGCCAGCCCGGCTCGGTCAACGCTCGAACGAGAAGATCGCGCAGGCGCAGGAACAGCCCGGTGCTGACGCGCGCACCGCCGAGGAAGCCGGCTAGCGCGGCCCGCGTGGCGTCGTCGTCGCGCTCTCCCTCGACGATGGGAAGCAGGAAGCGCTCTGCCCAGTCGCGATCCGTCTCGTAGAGCCAGGGGAGCCGTCTCGCGAACACGGCCGCGACGTGCGCCCTGGGCTCACCGATCAGCGATAGGAGCCTTTCGGCGCGGGCGAGCCATTCAGGAGACAGCGTCGGTAGTTCCTCATTCCCCCATGCGATCTCGTCGAAGAGAAGCTCGGCGAGACGGCCAGCCGGCGAGTTGATCGCGGACGTGATCCAGTCGGGTTCTCCCTGGCGGACGAGCGCCGACCTCGCGGCTTCGGGTGCGGCCTCCACCGCGGCGGTTAACCGGTCCCAGAGGTTATCGTATGCCGCCCGGCAACCCTTCCACAGGGGCGCGCCCCGCTGGCGCATCCAGTAGCAGGCTGACTGAAGGTTCGATCCCAGCTCGGCATCCGACAGCCGCGCCACCCGTTCGGCCACGAGAAGGCGGATGCGCAGGCGATCGTTCGAACGCGCCTCGCTCCACAGGAAGTCGGACCACGCCCAGTTCACGTCCTCGCCGCGCGCGCCGGCGAGCCGGATGGCGGTCAAGGCAAGCACCGGCCGCGTCTCTACGAGCCCCTTAAACGGACGGGTCTCCACGAGGAAGTCGCGACCGCGGCCGGAGAGCGCCTTCACGCGACCCAAGAGTTCCGCCGGCGCGACGTCGAGGAGGTCCGCATGCTCGGTGTCTGTCCGCACCCAGCCGCCTCTTGACGACGAGCGGTCGAGGCGGTCGGCCGCCTGCTCGCCGGACCAGTCGGGCACGACCGTTTGCCGGGCCGCGATCTCCGCCCGCAGATCGAAGCCGGTCGCCAGGCCGCCTCTGTCCAGCCAGAACAGTCGCGTCAGCACCGCCCAAGCGCGATACTTCTCCATCTGCCCGGAGTCGACGCCCTCCCAGTCGTCCTCGCCGGCGAGGAGCCTCGTCTCGATCGAAGCCCGCTCTTCCACGCTGAACTCGGCCCAGCGCGCGGCGAGCGCATGCAGGAGGTCGCGTTCCAGCTCGCCCGCCCAAAACATGGCCCTCGGTAGGCCGACGAAGGTCGCAGCGGCTTCCGCGCTTGACCGGAGTTCCGCGCGGCCCGCTGCCCATATCGCGACCTGGGCGTGGACTGGATCGTCGGGGCCGTTCCAGGCCTCGATCTCGCGCCTCGCCGCCGACGCGTCCAGCGCCGCGAGCCGCTCGACGTGCGCCACGAGACGACGAATGACGCCCGAGAGGCCCCAGACCTCGTGCGCGTCCTCGTTGGGCGCGACCTGATATGCGTGCAGCGGGCGCAGATCCTGGAACGGGATCGGGCTGGTGTCCTGCTCCAGCTCGACGGCCAGATCGGCATGGGCGCGCAGAACCCGGACGTAGCGCGCCAGCCATTCGTCGGGCGCGTCGAGACCGTCGGGCGGCGGGGGATAACCGACGTCGAACCTGACCTGCTGGTCGACCGTGGCGTCGCTCCCGAGCGGCGGTCCCGAGTAGCTGCGGGCCGCCCGCAGCCTCGGCCGCGTCGCCGCGTTCAGCGCGCGCAAAGACGCGGCGGACCATCCATCCCTACGGATGCGCTCCTCGACGAGATACGGGGCGACGTTGATGTCGTCGTCCTCGGGGTGCGACCGACGCGCGTCGACCAGCATGCGCCATGCGGTGCGAGAAGGGGCGTCGAAGCCGTTGGCGCCGACGCTCCTGTCGATGACGTCTAGGAGTTCGCGGTTCAGGCCGTTCTGCCCGGCGGCCCACCACATCGTCATCGGCTCGTGCGCCACCCTGCCGATCCATGCGGCCAGGCTCGACAGACGGGGCGGCAGACCGCGCACCATGCCGGCACCGTATCCGCGCATGGGTAACGCGCAGGACAACGGATCGGGATCGGCGTCGTCCACCAGCTTGTCGAGCGCCGACCATGCGCCGGGCGGAAGCACCCTCCTCGATCCCGGGTCGTCCGGCCTTTCGTTTATGGCCGGCGGATCGCTGTCGATGCCATACTGCGCGAGGTGGTCTAAAACCGGTCCGTCGGGATCGGCCCAGCTGGTGCGCGGCGTCTCGAACCTGACACCCGGATCGAAGGTGCAAAGCCATTCTGCGGGCGGTGGTGGATCGGCGGCCGCAAAGGCGGCGGCGCCGGCCGTCGAGGACACCAGATGCGCGACCTGCCCTCGACCGCACGGCGTCAGGCCGCGCGGTCCGCGCCGCGCCATGTCCACAATGGATGTCCGCCACGCGACGGGGTCGCGCGCCCGCTCCGCCCAGAGTTCGAGCGATCGCCACAGTGCGTCGAAGCCGTCGAACGGGATCGCCTGCACTCCCTTGTGACGCCACAGGCCGGTCGCCGTTGAAGCCTCTCCGGGCTGGAAGGCAAACAGGGCGCCGCTTCGCATCCCCGGTCGAGGCGCCTCGAGTAGATATTGCATAGGCGGGTCGTCGGCGGAGTAGCCGAGGAACACGATGCGGTAGCGATCGATGAGCGACTGCATGAAGCGCGTCGCCCAGCCGTCGGCCAGGTAGGCCCGGCCGAAGTCCGCCGACGACACCACGAACTCCTCGCTCTCGATGCGATCGTATCCGGGACCGACCCTGCCGTGCAGATACACCACGCCGGAGAACAAGCCCGTGCGGGCCGGGTCCGGCAGCATCGGCGGCGTCCACGATCTCAGGCCGGGTGAGGCGACTTCGAACAGCAGGTCGAAGTTCGTCGTCACGAGACGGACGGCGCCGTCCGGCCCCGTGCTCAGGTCGAGCATTGTGCGGTGCGCCTCGGCCGAGGCGTCCAGCGGCGGTTCCACCGCCTTCGCGACCGCGGCCCTGACGTCGGTCGACGCGAACTCCTGCTCGAGCAGCGAGAACACCCGGTCGGCGGCGACGACGCCGCCGACGCCCGGCATCGGCGCAATGCTGCGAGAGAGTTCGAGCAGCCGCCGCGCGGGACTGCCGGTAAGCGAACCCAGCCCATCCGCGACGCGGTTCGCCAGCTCGACGAAGTCGGGACCGCCCGCCTTGTGCCGCGACACGCCGGACCCGCAGAAGAATATGACGTTGCCGGCGTCCCGCGCCTGCAGGAGCTCGCCAGGGATGTCCGGACCGTCCGCGACGAACCTCATGCAAACCACCCCGCCCGATCGACTGCGAGCGCATCCGAAGAGGGACCGGACACGACGGACGGCGGCGAGCCGCGGTGACGACCTGGGGTGAGAGCGGCTCCGGTCACGAACGGCCCAACCTCTTCCTGACCGCCTCGTCGGTGTCCTCCCACTGCCCCTGGCGGTCGTAGTCGTCCGCCAGTCCGATCAGGCATCGCGCGGTGAAGGGATGCTCGAGGCGCATCGCCGCGGCGTCGTCGCGAAACACCTTCGCGATCGCCCGCTCCTGACCGCCGCCGGGACCGCGCATCACCACGCCCCGGCAGTTGAACTTCCCGATGTGGAAGCCGGAATCGACCTCCTCCGTCCCGATGGCGTCCAGCGCGTCGCGGACGGAAGGGTGGGGCCAGTGTCCGTCAGGACCCACGGGAGATTTCGCGAGCAAGTTTCCGATCCGACGGTCGCCGGACGCCAGCCGACCGGCCGCGCGGCACCCGTCGCGGACGGCCACGATCCACTTCAGGAGGGCGGTCGCGTCGATGGACCCGTCACCCCTGGTGCCCGGAACGCGGCCAAGCCGTTCGAGCAGTCTCCACACCCGCGATACCACCTCCCGGCGATGCTCGGGCGCAGGGGCGTCCGGCTGCTCCTCGACGGTGCCGTCGTCCCGCTTGAAGGCGATGGTCACCAGGTTGACGAACTCGCCGGGGCTCTCGCTGATCAGCCTGTCGAGCGACGGGACACCGTGTTGGCCGTGGTCGAGGCCGTCGAGGAACAGGAACTCAACCTGGGCGCGTTCGGCGAGCGGCATCGCATCGGCGGCGGAGACGGCGGCCAGCGCCTCTCCCAGCCTGTATGGATCGACCCTGACGGTCGCAGCCTCCTCGGGATCGGCCTGCATAACGGCCCTCAGAACCCGCGCGAGATCGGCCGGGTCTAGAGCCTTCACGCTCATGCCGACACCCTGGAAGGTCGCCAGCGGGCGTGCGGCGCCCAGCGAGCGGTCGATCATGAAACTCATGTCCGCGGCGGTCAGGTTCCAAGGTTGCAGCGGAACGCTCGCCCAGTAGTCGGCCGCGATCGAGGCGCGCGCGGCCTCGAGCACATCCCACGTCGACCGATCGAACGGGGCGGCCAAGAAGAGGCGGAGCGCCTGCGCGTCATCGCGCGCGCCGTTGACGAGCAGTTCGCGACGGGCTTCGGGATTGAGCCCGTGGACGAGGTTGAGGAGGACGGAGCCGATCGCCGGCCCGGCCTCGGGATCGTCGCGGTCGAGAAACTCGTCGATCAGGGCGGCATGCTCGGCGGGCGCGACCACCTGGCGGAGCGCGTCGCCGATCGCGCCGTGGGCTCGCCCGTTCCTCATGAGCTGCAGCACGCCGTCGAGGCCGAACGCGTCGCGGACCTCGCGGACCGCCTCGCGCCGCTGATCGGCGATGCGCCGGCTCCGGGCGTCGAAGTCGAAGTCGTCCGCATCCATCTCGCCCGCCGCCTCCGGAACCCAGTGGTCCGCGAAGAGCCAGCCGTGCCGGATGATCGGGTCCTGCGGGACAAGCCTCGCGGACAGCGCCGCGACGCGGTCGGGCTTCGAACGCCCCCTCGTGCGCATCTGGTGGCGCACCACGAACCGCCTGAGCCGTTCCGCAAGGTCGGCTCTATCCGCGTCCGGCGCGTCGACCGACCACTCCTCGGCACGCCGGAACAGCGTGTCGCGGTCCTCCTCGGGCAGCTCCTCGAACATCTCGAAGAGCTGACCTAGCTGGTCGGCGGTGTAGCCCGGCCAGGCCAGAAGCAGGTCGAGCGCCCTGCGCCGCATGGCGAAGGCGTCGGCGCGGGTCGGCCCGGCGTCCCTCCCCGCCGCGTCGTTGCGCCACTTGGGATGCGCATTCGGACTCGCCATCTGGTGGCCGCTGACCTGCGCTGTCAGCAACCGCCACGCCACGGCGCTCCGGGTCGCGGCGAACGACGTGACCTTCGCGAGCCTGTCCTCTATGGGCGCGGCGGTCTGCGGCAACCAGAACCGCACCAGCGACGCGAGCGAGTTCTCAGGCTTGTTCGACCAGTTGTCGTCGATCGCCACCTCGCTCAGCCTCGCCAGGATGTCGAATACGCGGGGGAAGTCGTCGCGCCGCCACGCCACGCTCTCGAGAGCCCAGAGGAGGTTCGTGCGATCCGGACCATCGAACGGCGCGGAGCCGACCGGACGAAGAAGAGCGAGCAGCTGCGGATCGGCCGAACGCAGGTCCGCCTCCACCGCCCGCAGGAACGCCTCGGGCGAAGCCTCCGCCAGCAGCCGGAGGTCGGCCTGCCGGCTCAGCCACGCCCTGGTGTTTGATCCCGTCAGGATGCGAGCGACCAGGGCGTCGATCCTTGCGCCGGCATCCGGCACGCGCCCGCGGAGCCGGCTGTCGCCATGGATGGCGAAGAGCACCAGCAATTCCCCAACCGCCTCTCGCAGCGCGCCTGACACCTCCGGCCGTTTCTCCAGCATGCCCGCGCGCCACCGGTCCTCCGCGGGGAGGTCCAGCCTCGGATCGTCGAGCGAAAGGATCAGCTCGGCCAGCGTGAGGAACGAGAAGAAGTCGTCCGGGGTGATCGCGTCGGCGATGGCGAAGAGCGCGTCCTTGCGAGAGACCACGCCCCGATAGCTGCCGATCGACCAGACCGGCGCGTCCTCGAGGGCGGCCAGCTCCGCGACGTCGCGCTCGAGCTCCTGCTGCCCCTTTCCCGCGAGCAGCTCGACGAAGCTCACGTCGCCGGCGGTCTGCCTATTCCATGCGCCGGCGAGGAAGATCGGCATGAGCTTCCGCAGCAGAACCGGCTGCTGCGACCACGCGGGCCGGCGCAACTCGGGAGAGACGGCGAGCCGACGACGCAGGATGGTGGGGGAGTTCCCCGCCTCCGCCTGCCAGCGCTGCCACTCGTCGCGCGCCAACCCCATGTCGTCCAGCGCCTTATCGAACGCCTCGTCCCCCAGCGGCTCGAGCGACACGTCCGGATCCTGCTCGATCACGGATCTCGGACGGGCGACTATTATCCGATGCGTCGCGTAGAGGCCGCTGGCGGCCAGTTCGGCCTCGGCGCTCTCCGCCACCAGGATGGCGTTCGGCGCGGCCGCGGCCATACGCCGCATGGCGTCGCGGGTAGACACCGCGCTCGCCTGCCCGAACGCCACGCCCTCGGCACCGTCAGGCTCCCTCAGCGCGACGGCGAGAAACGCGACGGCCTCTCCGACGGAGTCCGCCACCACGACGAACGGCCTCTCGGCCGGATTGGCCAGCCAGTCGAATAGCCGCGCGCGATACGCCTCCACGGCGGGGGCAAACAGCGACGGCGCGAGGACCGGGTTGGCGGCGCCCGCCCACGCCCGCCAGACCTCGTCCATCGGGCGGACGCCCTCGATCGAGCGGCCGAGCTCGGCGGCGAACCACGCCTGGGTCGGCGCCGACAGGTCTAGCCACTGCGCCAGATCGGACGCGTCGAACGCGCGCACGTCCTTCCAGCCGCCGGCGCGCCGCTGCCTCTCCGCCCAGTCGTCCTTGCCATCCCACCTCCTCGCGGTCGCGAAGACGAACGTCGTCTCGCGCCGTTCGGCGGCCGGCAACTTCGTACGCTGCGCGAGGTCGGCGTTCGGCTTGCCCGGCAGATCGGCCGAGACGGACAGCTCCCAGCCCGAGAGACCAGCCGGAACCCAGGGCACGTCCCGCTTGGCGTCGACCCTGCCGTCCCACCCGGGCCGCTGCCCGGCGTCGTGGCTCGGAAAGTCGACCAGACCCGCGTCTGGCGCGACAGCATGCACCAGGCGGCGCACCAGCGCCGGCAGCACCGAGCGGGCTCGCCCGGTCTGCGCCCACCGGTCAATGTCCGTCACGGTGATGTCGTGGAAGTCGGCGGCCTGACGCCGCCACTCGGCATCCCGGCTCCGCGCACTCGCCTCGGATACCCGCCGGGCGGCATCGACCGCATCGACCGCACCCTGGCCGCGAAGCAGGGCCTCGACGTCAGCTGGGAACTCGTCGGCCAAACGAAGGGCCGTCTCCCGCGTCAGCCGCGCCTTGCCGGCGACGAGGTTGGACAACCCCGGCCTCGCCATCCCTAGCCGCCTGGCCGCTTCGCTGATCGAGATGCCGCCGAGCGCCTCTCTCACCATTGCGCCGACCTCTTCCTGAACCATGACACCTGTCCTCCGTATCTCTGAATAATACAGGATACGGAGTCCCGGTCAATTGCTCCGGTTTCGTTCGGCTGGCCTACGGCGATGCACCTTCCGTAAGCGTTGCACGATCGCTAACCCGCCTGACGGTCGGATCGGCTCGCGGCGGATCTGCCCGCATCTACTTCCGTCCGGTCTCTGCCATCTCGGCCAAGCGGGGCTGAACCAGAGGCCAACGCGCCGCGCGGAACCGCTCGAGCGCCTCGGCACCGTAGTCGGGCTCCACGCATGCCGCCCAAGATATCAGACCGCGGACGTGGTGATACATGCTCGACACGCCCGTTCTTCTCGCGAGCGCGTGCGCGGCGGGCCCGTGATCGGGCGAGGAGAGGTAGTGCAGGTGCAGCCGCAGGTTGTCCTTGAATTCGCGGGCGAGCCGCGGACGATTGCCATCCACCAGCATGCCGAGCACGATACGACGTGATCCCGGGCCGCGGATGACCGTCTTGCGCAGGTTGGGCTTGAAGCCGTGCTCGTTCAAAATGCCCAGCACATGCGCCCGGAACCGACGCACGTCTGCGAGCGTGACGGTGGAGCCGCGCGGGGCGGAAAAGGCCAGGTCGTCGGCGTAGCGGGTGTAGCGCATGCCCGAGCGGGCGGCGAGCGCGGCCAGTTGCTCGTCCGCGTGGCGCATCACGAGGTTCGCCAGCATCGGGCTGCTCGGCGCGCCCTGCGGCAGCATGCCCTCGTAGGCGCAGTGATAGAACGGGATGGCGGGCCATCTCGCCGCCGGATCGGGCACCGGTCGACTTCGATCGACCGGGATAGTCACCAGCCGGGCCATCTCGAAGGCGATCAGCTTCTGAAAGCCAATGACCTGGAACACGGTGGCGACGCTGCCCTCGGCGACGCTGTGGAAGAAGTCCTCGATGTCGACCTTGAGCAGGTAGGAGCAGTCGCAGTGCTCCTCGGCGGCCAGCACCGGACTCGAACCGGGGTGAAAGGCGAAGCTCGACGGGTGGGGCGCCACGTGCCGGAGCACGTTCTCGACGATCCAGCGCTGCACCTCCTTCAGCGACTTGGGGGGGATGCAGATGAGGCGCGTGCGGCTGCGGCCCGGCACGCGCTTCCGAAGGTGGAAGGTGCGGTAGCCGAGGGCCGCCCGCCTTGCCACGACCTGCCGCAGATAGCGGTAGGGCACGCCGGTCAACAGCGCGAGGTGGCGCAGCGTGAGCACCGGCGTGATGCGCGGATCGGTCGCGCGGATGCGATCCATCGACGCCAGCGCGTTCGCGAGCACGTCGTCGGGCACGCCCTTGCGACGGGCAGCCGACCGGTAGCGCTGAGGAGCCGGCGCGGACATCTACTTCGACCCACCCCGGGGGGTGGGACTGCGCGTCGCAACCAAGGCCCCGACCGGCGTGACGTGCAGTCTCGCGCAGCGCGAAGGCCCAGCTCCACTCTTCGAACCCCGGAAATCCGGTGCTCCAGATCCCATAAGGACCAGTCGCCGCTCGCGCGGCGCATTCCTAGCCGTCCTCACCGGCTCCTCAGCTGCGTCGGGAAGTAGAACGGAACCTCGCGCGTGGGAAGCACCGGCTCGCGGCGACGTCGACGCCGCAGCCGCTGGAGCTCGCGCCGTCCCAGATCGGTGAGGGTAAACAGGCGTCCCCGGCGTGACGCCCAGCGGGCGATGGCCAGATAGCCCGTGATCTCCTCCACGCGCCTCAGCGACACACGCGACACCGCGGAGATCGTCTGGGCCGACGAAGGGCCGCCCTCCATGGCGGCGAGGACGAGCATGGTCCTGATCCAGCGATCGCCGGAGGGACGGTCCAGTCGATGGCGCGCCGCGTTGACGCGCAGGAGCGTCGCCGCGCGTTCGCGCACCTGCTCAGCAGCATCGCCCGGAAAGTCGTAGTCGGCGCCCAGGGTGCTCCGCTCGCGGAACAGCGGCTCCCAGCCGCGCTTGACCGAGTGGAGGATATATGGCGCGTTGTTCGGCATGCCGTGCGCAAACGCGATCAGCGCCCCTCCGTTGGCGAAGCCGAGCGGGAATCGCTGGCGCCCGGGATGACGTTCGCAGAGCGCCAGGACCTGCGACAGCTCCACGCCGCCGAAGACGTCGTGCACCGTCGGACAGCCGGTCACGATGCTTACGCGCGGCCGTAGCCGGCTCGCGCGCACCGTTGCGATGCCGTCGACTGTTCCGGAGTAGGCGACAACGTGGAATTCGACGTAGCCGTAGGATCGCCAGCTCTGGATCGTCGCGACGCGGGCGAACGCCTCCAGCATCTCCTTCACGCGCTTGCCCGAGCCGATGAAGTCGGTAACGATGACGATCGGTCCCACTCTTCCATCGCGCATGGCATCGGGACCGGGGTGCGACAGGACCGAGCCGCGATGAAGGCGAGCGTAGCCGGTGATCAGGTTCGCGATCGACCCCTCGCTCCCGACCTCCGGATCGTCCGGCGCGATCGCGGGCACGCCGGCACCGGCCGCCCGCCCCTCGCCGCCGCCAGGGAAGAATGCGGCGACCTCGCCATCCGAGCCCCTCGTCACCGCGCGCTCGGCGAAAAGCGCCAGCGGTCGAGCGGAGTCTGCGCGGCCCGCCATGATCGCGTCGAGATGCTCGACCAGACCGCGGTGCAGCTCGTCGCGCCTGACCAGCATGATCTCGTCGACCAGCCGGGTCGCGGTGACCCGCTCGACCTCACCAAAGCGGTCGAGCCAAGTCGACGCGAACGCGGAGTCGGAAAACCTCGTCATCGCCGGCCCAGCAGGCGCCTGGCCACGTCTCTTCCCCTGTCGCTCTGCGTGTGTGTCACGGTCCGACCATAGCGCCGTTGGGACGTCACCGGGGCATGCAAAATCGCATCCAACGGCTAGCCGTTCGCTTTCAGGCACCGGCAGCAGACGTGGGGGACGCCAGCATCGCGAGGGCCTTGGCGGCGGTCATGGCAGATCTCGCTGGCGAGAAATCTCGCACGCCTCGGCTTCGCCGCCGACGAGCCGGCGAACGTCGGTGGCCGACCCCATGCGGAGGCCAGCTATGATCCAGTAGCCACCGTTTCGCTCGCCGTCGGCGCCGTATGGACGAGAGGCTGGTTACCGCGAAAGTCGCCCGAAAGCGGACGAGCCGCTTCCCACCAAATTGAGCCACCGGTCATCCTGAATTAGGCCAGCAATATACGGCTGCCCTCGACATGGCGGAACGCCCGCTCGCGGCAGGTGAGCAGGATCACCTGCATCCGCTCCGCCGCGCTCGCCAGGATGTCCGTCATGATCTCCAGCCGACCATCGTCGGAGTAGACCAGTGGATCGTCGAGGATCAGCGAGACGGGCTCACCCTTGTCGAGCAGCATGTCTGCGAACGCCAGTCGGGTGAGCACTGCTAGCTGCTCCTGAGTGCCGCGGCTGAGATCACCGCATCCCTCGCTGACTCCGCCGCGCACGATGGAGGTGAGCCCGAGCTCCTCGTCGAACGTAACGTCGCAATCGGGCAGAACCCGCCGGACATACTGGACCGCCCGCTTCGTCACCGGGCCAAGGAAGGTCCGAGCCGCCGTTTCCTGCGCCTCGCGCAAGGTCGTACGCAGCAGCTCCAGCGTGTCGGCCTCGACCGTGAGGCGCGCAGCCGCTTCCTGCGCCGCCGCTTCCTCCTCCCGGACCGCGTCGAGCTGGCCGGCCAAACCCTTGGCGCCTTCACTTGCGATCGTCGCCTCAAGGCCGGCGATCTTCTCGATCAGCACCATACGGCGCTCGGTCGCACCCGCCGCGGCCTTGTCGATGTTGACGATCCTGAGCTTCAGGCGGTCGAGATCGAAGGCGCCGACCGCCTGCTCGCCCGCGCTCCGGTCCCGAAGACGTTCGGCGAGCTGACGTTTGGCGTTCAGCAGTTCGGCCTCCAGCTCCGCCTTGGGCTTTTGCCGTGTCACCGCGTCCAGCTGGGTGCGCGCGTTGGCCAGATCGCGCTCAGCGCCGGCAAGCGCAATGCCGAGCTTCCCGGTAGTCTCCTCGATCGAGCCCAGGTCGGCCACGGCCGCGTTGTGGCGACCAAGCGCCGTCCGTTCGGCCTCGGAACAGCGGGCCAGCCCGGCTTCGGCCCCGACCAAGTCGACGGGAGGTTCTCCCTCGTCGATGTCGGCTGGAGCAGTCGTGACGAGCGCACGTAAAGCGGCCGCTCCCGCGCTCAGGCCGATTACCGGGTCGGCGACACAGAGCGTCTCAATCTGCCGCCGCACCCCCTTCGCCGCGTCGACGGCGCTCTTCGCGGCATTAGTGCGGGCCGTCGCATCGGCGTAGCTGACGACGCCGCACCGCGCGAGCGCGGCCGCGAGCTCCTCCTCGGCAGCCTTGAGCCGCGCCTCGGCAGAGCCGGCACCTGCCGGGACGACGCGGATGACCGCGTGGTCACCGACCTCGATCTGCGTCGCCGACGTGACCTCGCGCGAACCGTCGCTGGCAGCCGCCCCATCGACACGGAACAAGGTGCTGTCGAGGCTCGCAAGCTCAACCCGGACCGCACCGGCCGATACGACCGCACGGGTTCCCACGACCGACTTATCGAGCTTGGCGAGCGCATCGAGGTCCTTGGGGCTAATTTCCTGCCCGGCCACCTGCTCCTGTTTGGCGAGCTCGCTTTCCAACTGGTCCAAGCTGGCCACCCGACTCTTCGCCCGAGCAATGGCCGCGACCCGGTCCGAACGGGCAAGCGCGTCACGCGCGGCGCGCACCGCGAGTTCCGCCTCAGTTCGTGCCTCGCGCGCTTCCGAGAGCGTCTGTCGGTAATCGGCCTCTCGCCTGATTGCCGGGTCGCGCTCGGTCCCGTGCTCCGTCACGGCAATCGAGGCTGTATCCCATGCACCTTCGGCTCTCTCGACCGCATCCTCGGCCGCGACGATCGAGGCGATCCGGTCCGAGAGGCGCGTGACGTTCGCATCGGCGACGTCGAACAGCGCCTTCGCCGTCGCAAGGCGCTCGGCTGCGGACTCTCCGAGCTTGACGTCGGCCGCGAGCTGATCCCGCAGGCGCACCTGCTCCTCGTCACCGAGCTCGCGCTCAACCCGCCGCCTGGCCGCGCGGCACTCCTCCAGTTCGGACAGTGTCGCGTCGTGAGCCCTGGTCAGCGCTTCCAGGTTCTCCCGGCGCTCACGCGCCGCCTTGGCCCGCGCCTCGGCTGCGGCGAGACGGCCGGTGGACCTGCCCTGCCTGCCCGTCCTGAGCTCGCCGTAAGCGTCCTCTACGCGGCTTCGGACGACGTCGAACCGTCGACCGCCCGTGATCGCGCCCACTTCGCTCTCGAGTGCGGCACGCACGTTGTCGCGGACCAGCCGATTGGGCGCGTCCACGCGCAGCGCGCTCGCCTGCTCGACCCAGAGCAGGCCCAAGCTGCCGCGCGTATCGGGATCGGTGCCACGGTTGTTGCCGCGTTCGAACCCGAGCAGCGTCTGCAGCTGCTCCTCTGCCGCGTCGCTCTCATACCGACCACGCGGGCCGGTCAGCTGGGCACGATGCGAGCGCAGGAACTGCTTCTCGACATGCCACCGGTCGCCCGTGATCTCGAACTCGACCGCGACACGAGGCGCGACGTCGTCGCCGAACGGGCAGTAGGAGCGCGTTAGCTCCGTCCGGGCCGAGTGCCTGATGAACAGCGCTGCGCGTAGCGCCTCCAGCAACGTCGACTTACCGGTCTCGTTCGGCTCGACGACGATGTTCAGACCGTCTGTGAAGCCATCCAGCCGCAAGGGCGCGCGGAACCGGCGGAAGTTGTTCAGCTCGAGCGATACGATCTTCATGGAACCTACGCCGCCTCCGTCGCGCGGATCGCTTCGACATAGAGCCGCTCCAGCGCCGCGGCCGCGAGCTGCTGGTCGGCACCGCCCGCATCGGCACGGGCCTTCAACGTCGCAGCCGCGGCCGCGAGCGTGCCCTGCATGTCGATCGCCGCGATGTCGTCCTCGGTCGGCTCCGCGATCAGACCGCTGTCGTCGATGTCCAGCCAGCGCAGTGCATGCGCCAGGTCGTCCGAACAGATGCGCGCCATCGCGACGCGGTCAGCGAGCGAAGCCGTGCCCGAGAGCACGAGACGGACCAGGGTCGACGCCTGATCAAGGGACTGCCGCAGGTCGCGCAGCTCACGCTCGAGATCATCAAGCCCGGCCACGCTCCAGGTCCGCTCGAGCCAGCGGTATCGGCCCGTCTCCACCCGCTCGATCGCCGGCACGTCGCCTCGGCGGATATCGGCGACGATGACGCAGCCCAGGTCGTCGCGACCGAACCGGTCCACCTCGGGCGTGCCGCTGTATGCAGTGCGGTCGCCGATGGTCAGGAACCCGTGCCAGTCGCCGAGCGCCAGATAGTCCAGGCCCGAACGCCGGGCCCGGTCGGGCGGAATCATGTTGTCCGCTTCGCCGCGCGCGCCGAAATCGACGACCGAGCCGTGCGCGAGCCCGATCCGGACCACGCCGTCCGGCGTCGCCATGTTGTCGAACAGAGCAGTCGGGTCGTCGCGCGTGCGGCGGTGCTCGAGCGGGGCGGGGAGCAGCCAGGCACCCTCCCCCATGTCGACCGGCTCCGGCGTATCGACCACCTGGACGTTGACGGGTGCCGCCCGGCGCACGCGAGCCCAGAGCCCGTCGGCGCGGGCGTGATCGTGGTTGCCGGGCATGAGCCACCAGGTGCACGGCGCTTTTGCCATGCGGGTTACAGCCTGAACGATATCGCGGTCGGCAGGCCCGGTGCTATCGAACACGTCGCCAGCGACCACGACGTGCGCCGTATCACGTTCACGAGCGAGCGCGCCGATCCTGTCGATCGCGTCGAAGCGCGCCTCATGGAGCGCAGTCCTGACCTCCTGGGGCAAGCGGCCGAACGGCTTGCCCAGCTGCCAATCGGCCGTGTGGATCAGGCGCGGCATGTCCGCGCCCCGTCATTCGCACGCACGCGCGTCATTGACCCCCGCCCCAGTTATCGCTTCGAACGATACGGGAACAACGCTGAGATGCAACGGCTTAGAGCATAGCGGACGGCGGCGCCCGGCTAACGCGACCGCACCGCCGCGCGCGGACCGCTCCCGACTTTGCAGACCTGCAGGTACTGCACGCTAAGCAGGTCGAAACCGTCGCGTGCGCCGGTTACGCTCACGCGCCTGCCGACCAGCCGCCACGCGTGCATTGGCGCGTCCAGGTGCCACTCACCTCCACCGTCGACGCGCAGGATCAGCGTCGGTCCATCCCGAAGGAGGAGGCCGGTCAGCTCGTGCCGGGTGCCGCGCGGCAAATTCCTCAGTCCTCCACGTCGAGATGCGGCAGGAGCGCGAGCCGGAGGTCTTCATCCTCCGGGTAGAGCACCAGCCACCCCGCTTCGTGCCAATCCGAGTGCCGTTTCCAGGCCGCGTAGGCGACCTCCTCGGTCACGATGATCCCTTCGGCCTCGAGCGCGTCCATCAAGCGGCTCACGTCATCGCGGGCGGCGATACGTCGAGCGACCTCCAACCTATCCGGCTTGAGATGACCGATGCGAGGTCCGCGCCCGCGACCGGTGTCGCTCACCGCGGCAATCCGTGCTCGTCGTAGAGCAGCTCGCCGTGATCAATGAGAGGCAGCTTGAGATGCCGCCTGACTCGCTTGGCGCCGTCTAGGATCTGCTCGGCGGTAGGCCGCCTCATTGCCGCCCGTGCGAATGCCACTTCCCGACGCAATGCGGCAATGACGACCTCAGCTTCGGTCCGGCCAGTCAGGACGACGAGTTGCCCGATGAGCATCCTCTCTTCCGAAGACTTGACGTCGCTGACCACGCGGTGTTCCCTTGCGCATTCCGGCTGGAGGCGGACCGTACGCGTATGCACCTGATCGGCAAAACCGACCAGTAACGACGAGAGGCGACGGAGGACCCTGGGTGTTGTAGCATCATGCCCACAGGCCTGCGTGGGCGACACTCGCCCCAAGAGGGTTTGGGGAATGGAAGCACGAGTCGGGAGGGAGCTGAGATGGCCGAGCGTTCCAAGCCAGTCGCAGAAGCTACGACGAGCACCTCAGCAACCACCGAGCCCGCAAACTCCCGTCGCGCAACTGGACCCCACTGGCGGATCGCCGGACGCACGGCTGATCTGGACGCGGAGACGCTGGCGCTGATCAAGGTCGTGAAGCCTGGCCGCCGATCCATCGAGGCGGAAAGACAACTCAGGCGCACCGAGCGGGATCGATGATCCCGGTCGATGAATGCACGCCATCGGGCATGGATGCATCCAGCATGTGCGACGACCCACCGCGGTGGCCTTCCGATCCGCCGGAAAGTGACCAGGTCACGTTCGGATATGCGCAGGATAGCCGGTGGTGAGCGAACCCAAAATCGTCGACGCTGCCGAGTTCGCCGAGCTGCTTCTCGCCGAGTTGATGGAGATCGGTCGAGCCAATAGAACGGCGAGAACCAACAGCCTTGGTGCCGAGATCGCCGAGCTTGGACCTGAGGTCCTGCTATTCGAGCTGACCGTTCAAAGCTTCTCAGAGCAGTTTCGAGGTGCCGTCGACCGAGTAGTTAGAAGGCACGGCATCACGGGCCTACGAGTTGGCTCCAACCGAAACGAGACGCATGCGATCGTCGACCGCCTGCTTCCGGGCGTCCGCGCGCGCAATCTCGAACGCAAGATCCAGCAAATAATCGACATCGTCGCGGACTGATCGGCCTTAGAAACGCGAGGCACTTAGCTCATTGAACGCGAGAGACTGGTCTCACCAACGTGCAACGGGTTTCAACTGCAGTCCAAAGTGACACGTCAAACGGGCAGCCCTTGCCCGGTCTCGCCGGAAGCCTGTATCGACCACGGCCGAGTTTTATTGATGATAGCACGAGCCGGCTTAGCTCCCGAATGTGTCTTCAGCCGCGCGCGCATATCGAGCAAACCAGGTTGAACTCGGTTCGCTACCTATTCAGCAGGCCGTTGTGATATGGCCGATAAGGTTGCTACCATGAAGCCGAAGTGTTTGAGACCCTCTCGCTCACTCTGACAGAATCGCATTGACTTGGTCGGCTGCCATCGGCTGTCACAACATCGCGCCGCGACTTAGCTCAGCACACGTAGCAGTTCGTCAATGCCAGCTGCTGCCCGATATACAATATCGCTGCCTACTACCCTTGTCAGACGCCCGTTCAACAACTCGATTGATAATGTACTCGCTCCGACCATCAGCGTCACCCGCGCCGTAACCATCGCAGTCGGCTCCCCCGGCAAACGCTGCGGTTCGGAGGCGAACAGTGCTCGGATTAGTACGGCACTCACCTGCCGATCCGGCCTTACTCGCGTTGATCTGCCAGCGAACTCGCCGGCCCCGGTGACCGCGACATTCACCACTCGGACCTGATCGGTTCGGAGTTCGCGCAATATACCCTCGATTGGGACCAGGATCCGCTCAGGGAACATGGCGGATGTCAGATGCGGCGACGGAGCTTCGATAGGCGATGGCATGATGCCGGGTGTAGCAACTTGCCAAACCGAGCCGGCCTCGAAAGTAATGCCTTTGCCCCCGCCGCAGTATGTGAAGCCAGTTCGCCCGGCGACCGGGCGATCGAGGCGAGTGGCAAGCTTATACAGTAGCTCTGCTCCGCGCTCGCCGGCACCCGAATGACAGGAGTAGATATAGGCCATGATCCACTGTTTGCCGCGGACCGTATCGGCATGGGGACCCCAGTAACTCTCGTTCCAGGACAGAAGGGCTTGGGTTTTCCAGTCGCTGCCACTCTGACCGCCTCCTGTCTCTAGATAGCCTTCATTGCCGTGTCCGCCGAAGATGATGTTGCCAGCGCCGGTCGTGAGCGCGGCCGGCATCTTGGCGAGCACGTTCCGGAACGCCTGTTCGGTCGTGCTGTGGCGAGCTGCTTGCCATATATGCTGCGCAAGGCAGTTATTCGCGCCGTTGTCAGGTCCCCCGGATATTGACGAGAACGATCCGACACCCATGATGCCGAGATCTCGTTGGCTCGGCAGTATGTTCGACAAGAAAGGTATCTGGTCTAAGCGGTTGCCCGTCTGCACGCCTTGAGCCAAGGTGGCCGTGTTGGTAACCACTGCAACTAAGCTCGCAGAAATACCGGTGAGTACGTGACGTCGATCAAGTCCGTGCGCACGCTTGGAAATATCACCTTTGTTCATTTCCGCAACCCTCATTTGAGTGTGTGAACGCGGCACCCCGGCTGAATTCTAACAATAGAATTTAATCTAAGTCCAGGCATGAGAACGAGACAAGTTTTTACTATTCGGAAAGTTCTATCGACATCGCCCCCACGACTTTTCAGGTGAGACAGTCGAGATGGCGCTGCCTCGTCGTGAGAGCGCCTTGGTGGGGCTGACATCCGCGTTCCATGCTGTAAGTAGGTGGTAGTGGCGCGAAAAGGGCGTCGCCGGGGCGTGGTAACCCCGCCGGCAAGCGGACGGTCGGCCGAGCACATGCTTGGCCGGGTCGCCGCTGCGCATGTCCAGGGTCCGCCTAAAGGTAGCGGCGCCTGGACGCGTCCGCGACAGGTTACCACGGCCCGGCTCGCTCGCGCGATTGGGTGAAGGCATGAAGATCACGCTGTCGGGACCGTACCGGCTGAAGGAGTTCGGGGACGCCATGACGCGCGTCGTGCAGAACCTCGCCGCTAATGGCGTTGAGGACGTGTCGCGTATAAACATTTACCTAAATATCGGCGCGGATGGGCGGCCCGTGGTGCTCACCGGTCCTATGGGCGTGCCCATCGACCATATCTCGTTCGACGAACCCACTCAGCGCCGTTTCACTGCCGCATCCGACGATGTCCGGATCGGCTACGCTATGTCGGCCGGCGAAGGGATCTCACCTCCCACCCCGCGCACACGCAAACCCGGAGGCAGGCAGGGCCGGTAGACCTCGGAACTGCCGTCCCCTCCCCTACCCAAGTTCAAACAGTCGCGAGCACCCCGACCATGACTGACACCGGCCCTCCCTCCATCACGCGCGCAGACCTGCGCGACGACCTCGCCCGCATCGGGCTGCGATCCGGGGACACGGTGATGGTGCATGCCGCCATGGGCAGGGTCGGGCAGCTGCTGAACGGCCCGGACGCACTCATCGGCGCGATCCTCGACGTGCTCGGGCCGGAGGGTACGCTGATGGCCTACACGGACTGGGACAGTTTCCACACGGACCTAATGGATGAGGAGGGTCGCGTGCTGCCTGAGTGGCGCGAGCATGTGCCGCCGTTCGACACGGCCGCATCGCGGGCTCAGCAGATGAACGGCATCCTGCCCGAGTTCGTCCGCACCACGCCCGGTGCCAGGCGCAGCGCGAACCCGGGTGCCTCCGTCGCGGCATTGGGGTGGCTGGCCGACTGGATCACGTCCGACCACCTGCAGGACTACGGCTACGGCCCTGGCACCCCGCTGGCGAAGCTGGTGGAGGCAGGAGGTCGCGTGCTCATGATCGGAGCGCCGTGGGACACGATGACGCTTGTCCACCATGCCGACCACTTGGCCGACATCCCTAACAAGCGCGTGCTGCGCTACGAGGTGCCGTTCGCCGGCGAGCACGGCACCAAGTGGCGCTTTATCGAGGAGTTCGACACAAGCGAGCCCGTCCTAGATGGGCTGCCCGAAGATTACATCGAGCGGATCGTCACCGCGTTTGTGGGAGAAGGGAACGGCCGGCATGGTGCGATCGGGCGCGCGCCGTCGCTACTCGTCGAGGCCGGGCCGATGTGCGCGTTCGCGGTCTGCTGGCTGGAACGCGCCGCCACCATCCTCAACGATGCACGGGACGGCTGGCCCGGACGGCAACGCGGAGACCGCACCGTAGGCAGGACCGAGGATCTCGATGCCGAGACGCTGGCCGCCATACGAGTGGTCGAACCAGGACGCAGGAGCCACGAGGCCGAGAGGCAATTGAAGCTCGTGTCAGACGCAAGCAGCGGCAGTGCGGATTCTCTGATGAGCACCGACGACGCTCGCGACGCCATGGCCGAGGTCCGTGCGGCCATCGCCGCCGACAACGTCGCGATCCGCGCCCGCTTCATGCGCGAAGTCGAGATGCTGACCACGGCAGAGGTTGAAGCCCTTGGCAGTGCCACCCTAGACCCGGGCCACGCACCCGAGAACGGCCGGAGACCGCAGCGGACGATGATCTCGGTGCCGTATGATGGGCAGGAGCGCTACCCTTCGTTCCAGTTCGGCGCCGACGGAGAGCCGCTCCCGGTCATCCGCGACGTCCTCGCGATCCTGCCGGATACGATGACGCCTTGGCAGATCGCGTTTTGGTTCGTGTCGTCGAACTCGTGGCTGGGCGGCCCCGCGCCACGCGACCACTTAGACGATGCTGCCGCAATTATCGCAGCCGCAGGACACGAGAACGATGAGATCGGTGGGTGACAAAGCGGCCGGGCGTAATCGGATTGCAAGCAACCACGAAATCGCCTGAACCGTTCCTCGCAATCAGCGCAACGTTAGGTGAAAAGCAACAGCCCCCTCAGACGTCCAGGTTGGCGACGTTCAGCGCATTGTCCTGGATGAACTCGCGCCGGGGCTCGACCACTTCGCCCATTAACTGGGTGAAGATCTCGTTTGCGCCTTCCACGTCGGCCGACGACACGCGCAGCATGGTGCGATTGGCGGGGTCGAGCGTGGTTTCCCACAATTGCTCGGCGTTCATCTCGCCCAGCCCCTTGTAGCGCTGGATCGCCAGCCCCTTGCGCCCCGCCGCCAGGATCGCGTCGAGCAGCTGGCTCGGCCGCGACACGCGCGTCTCGCGCCTGGACACGGTGATGGTCTCGCCGCCTTCCTCGTCGCCCGGCTCGGCCTCGGCCGGCTGCGGCGCGCCCTTCATCGGCACCAGCTTGGCCTGCGCCGCATACGCCTCCGACTGCTCGGCCGCCAGCGCGTGGAGCTTGCGCGCTTCGGCGGACACCATGAACCCAGCCTCGACGATGTGATGGTCGGTCACCCCGCGCCACAGCCGCTCGAAATGGACGCCGCCATCCTCGGTCAGCCGCGCCGACCAGCGCGCCTCCTCGTCGTTCGCGCCCAGCAGGCGCACGACCTCGACCAGCGCCGTCTCGCGCGCCGCCCGGTCGATCTGCGGGTCGAGCGTCCCGCCCAGCGCCAGCACCTCGATCATCGACGGATCGTACCGCCTCGGCACGTAGCGCATCAGCGTCCGCATACGCCGGGCATGCTCGACCAGGTCGCGCAGATCGCGGCCCGACCGCGCGCCGCCCGCCGTCTCCATGACCAGCGCGTTCAGCCCGGCGTCGACCAGATACTCGTCGAGCGCCGCGTCGTCCTTCAGGTAAACCTCCGACCGCCCGCGCGTCGCTTTATAGAGCGGCGGCTGGGCGATGTAGAGATACCCGCCCTCGATGATCTTGGGCATGTGCCGGTAGAACAAGGTCAGCAGCAGCGTGCGGATATGCGCGCCGTCGACATCGGCGTCCGTCATGATGACGACCTTGTGGTAGCGCAATTTGTCCGCGTTGAAGTCGTCGCGGATGCCCGTCCCCATCGCGGTGATCAGCGTGCCGATCTCCTTGGACGACAGCATCCGGTCCTCGCGCGCGCGCTCGGTGTTCAGGATTTTGCCGCGTAGGGGGAGGATCGCCTGGAAATGCCGGTCGCGCCCCTGCTTGGCCGACCCGCCGGCGCTGTCGCCCTCGACCAGGAACAGTTCGGACTTGGACGGATCGCGCTCCTGGCAGTCGGCCAGCTTGCCGGGCAAGGACGCGATATCCATCGCCCCTTTCCGCCGCGTCAGCTCGCGCGCGCGCTTGGCCGCCTCGCGCGCGGCGGCGGCGTCGATCACCTTTTGGATGATCGCCTTAGCGGTGGCGGGATTCTCCTCCAGCCATTCGGCCAGCTTGTCCGCCATCAGCGACTCGAGCGGCGCGCGCACCTCCGACGAGACCAATTTGTCCTTGGTCTGCGAGCTGAACTTCGGATCGGGCAATTTCACCGACACGATCGCGGTCAGCCCCTCGCGCATGTCGTCGCCCGTGAGGCTCACCTTCTCCTTCTTCAGCAGTCCCGACTTCTCGGCGTAATTGTTCAGCGTGCGCGTCAGCGCCGCGCGGAACGCCGCCATGTGCGTGCCGCCGTCGCGCTGGGGGATGTTGTTGGTGAACGCCAGGACCTGCTCGTAATAGCTGTCGTTCCATTCCAGCGCGACGTCGATCCCGACATCGTCACGCTGGCCGTTGATGGCGACGGGCGCGGCCATCAGCGGCGTCTTCGCGCGGTCGAGATATTTCACGAACGCGGCGATCCCGCCCTCGTAATACAGCTCCACCGTGCGCGGCTCGTCATGCCTGGCATCGGTGATGAACAGCCGTACGCCCGAATTGAGGAACGCCAGCTCGCGGTAACGATGCTCCAGCTTGTCGAAGTCGAATTCGACGATCTTGAACGTGGTCGGCGACGGCAGGAACGTCACCATCGTCCCCTTGCGCGACGACGGCCCGACCTTCTCCAGCGGCGCCACCGCGTCGCCGTGCGCGAAGCGCATCCGGTGCTCCTCGCCATCGCGCCAGATCGTCAGGTCCAGCCATTCGGACAACGCGTTCACCACCGACACGCCCACGCCGTGCAGGCCGCCCGACACCTTGTAGGCATTGTCGTCGTTGGTGTTGTCGAACTTTCCGCCCGCATGGAGCTGGGTCATGATGACCTCGGCCGCCGACACGCCCTCCTCCGGATGGATGCCCGTCGGGATGCCGCGCCCGTTGTCGGTCACCGACACCGACCCGTCGGGGTTCAGGACGATGTCGATCCGGTCGCAATGCCCCGCCAGCGCCTCGTCGATCGCGTTGTCGGACACCTCGAACACCATATGGTGCAGCCCCGACCCGTCATCGGTGTCGCCGATATACATGCCGGGCCGCTTGCGCACCGCGTCCAGCCCTTTCAGCACCTTGATAGAGGAGGCGCCGTAGTCGCCGGAATTATTGGTGGATTGCAGGCTGTCCGTCATCGGTAACATATAGGGATTTCGCGGGCGAAACGGAAGCGCGGTCTCGGCCGACTAGGCGGCCTTGCCGTGGCGAGCATCGGGACGAAAGGCGACCGCCCGCGATGCAGATACAGCTCGAATCCTCGTCGAGCAGCTTCCGGTTCTAAACGGTGTCCGAGGTCGCGATCGCCGTCTCGAACTTGACGCGGGAATAGACGATCGCCGTATCCGACCTGGCGATGGTCGGTTCGGACAGGATGTTCGCGTCGATCCATGCTTCGTACGCGGCCAGGTCGCCGAAATGACCGATCAGCATGAAATCGACCGGCCCGGCAACGGTGTAGCACTGGCTGATCCGCGGATCGGCCACCATCCGCGCCTTGAACGCGGCATAGGAGGCGCGGCTCTCCTCCTCCATCCGCACGGAGACGATCACGCTGACGCCGAGCTTCGACGGATCGACGATCGCCACGTTGGCGACGATGATCCCGGTCGCGCGCAGGTGGTTCAGACGACGCCGGACGGCGCTGGCCGACAGCCCGACCGCCGTTCCAAGCGCGTCGTGCGTGAGGAGGGCATCACGCTGGACCATCGCCAGCAACTTGCGGTCCAACCTGTCCATGTCCGACTCCGTATGCCGAAACGAGCACTAGGGGCAGCGAAATTTAGCGGATTTCGTTGTTTATATGGCGAAGAACGCCGGCACGGGTCCGCGCCGCGATGCTAGAAACGTCGTCGCTATTGGGGAGACAACAATGCGCTCGATGATCTTCGGCCTGCTGCTGCTTTCGACGCCCGCCTCCGCCGCGCCCGAACGCCTGGCGGTCGGGGTGATCAGCCGCGACGGGCAGATAACGCTGACGCCGGGCTTCAGTCCCGACGGGCGGACCGCCTATTTCGCGCAGTCGGATTGCGCCGATATCGGCGCCTGTCCGCAACGCATGACAGTGGCGCGCAAGGTAGGCGGCGTCTGGCGCCGCGCCGGACGACTCGCCATTCCGGGCGACGGCGTGTCCGCGAACGGCACGCCGGCGCGGGTCGACTTTCCCCGCGTCGCGCCCGACGGCCGCTTCCTGCTCTTCTCCTGGTCGCGCGCGCGGGCGGACCGGGCGGGGCTGGCGATCAACGAGGATTTCGATCTCTACCGGCTCGACCTGACGAGACCTGGCGCGAGGCCGGAGCCGTTCGACGGCGCGGACATCAACCGGCCGCGCGCCGGCGCGATCGCCAAGACCCTGTATTTCCACAACGAGAACGCGCCGGTCATGACGCGATCCGGCGACCTGTATTTCTGGACCGAGCGCGCGGACGGCGTGGGCAGCCGCGACGTCTATGTGGCGCCCAGCGACGGCCAGGGCGGTTTTCGGATCGCCCGCCCGCTGCCCGGACCGGTCAACGGGCGCGGCATGGACACGCTCGGCCACGTCTCCGCCGATGGACGCCTGATGCTGCTCGCGCTCTCCGATCGCGGTGGCCAAGGTCGCAGCGACCTCTTCGTGTCACGCAAGGTCGGCGAACGCTGGACGACACCGGTCAACCTCGGCCCCTCGGTCAACTCCGGCGCGGACGATTTCGGCGCGACGATAACGCCCGACGGCCGGGACCTGGTATTCTCGAGCACCCGCGCCTTTCCCGGTCAAAAGGCAGGGCTGATCCAGGTCTGGTCGGTACCGATCGACGAAATCCCGGCGTTGCGCGGCCGGTAACGTCGCCGGACGCGCTCCGTCCGGCGCGATCAGCGGGTCCAGCGGGCGTGGATAGCCGGCGCCGCCCGGAAGCTCGCCGGGGCCGTCGAGGCAGGCGGCGGGTCGGTCACACCCTCCTCGATGTAATGGAGCGCGGACTTCAGGCCGGTGCGCGAGAACGGCTTGGCGATGACCCCGTGCGCGCCGGCGAAATCCTCGGGCAGCTTCTTGGGGTTGGCGGTGACAAACACGATCACCGTCGCGTGCCACCGCGTCCGGATCAAGGCGGCGACGTCCAGGCCGCTCGACCCCCGCGCCAGTTGCACGTCGACCAGCGCCACGTCGGGGGCCAGGACCGGGTCCAGCGCTTCCACCTCCGCCAGCGACGCGGCTTCACCGACGACGCGGTGCCCGCAATCCTCGACCATGGCCTCGATATCCATGGCGAGCAGCGCTTCGTCCTCCACGATCAGGAACGTCAGCGCCTTGACGGGCTCCGGCATCGCTCAGGTCGCGATCGGAAAGGAGATGACCACGGCCGTGCCCGGATCGGCCCGGCGCCACTCGGTCGTCGCTCCGACCTGACGCGACAGCTTGGCGATCAGGGTGCGGCCCAGGCCCGCTTGACCGTCGGTGCCGTCGGGCAGGCCGGGGCCGTCATCGGCGACGACGATCCGCGCATTCTCGTTGGCGTGCTTGGCGCTGACCGTCAGCTTCCCCGATCGGCCATTCTTGAACGCGTGCTTGATCGCGTTGGTCACCACCTCGTTCAGGACCAGCCCCAGCGCCGACGCGTTGTTCGACGGCACGTCGATCACGTCGATATCGGTGTGGATGGCGATGTCGTCGCGTCCGCTCGCGCCGACCACGTCCGATACCAGATTGGCCGCGAACGCGCCGACGTCGAACTTGGTCACGTCGTCCGACTGGTACAGCCGCCGATGCACGGTCGCGAGCGCGTCGACGCGCTCCAGCATCGCCTCCAGCTTGGCGTTCACTTCGGCGTCGTTGATCGTGCGCGCCTGCAACCGCAACAGCGATCCGATCATCGTCAGGTTGTTCTTCACGCGGTGGTCGACCTCGTGGAGCAGAAGCGTCTTCGCGTCGAGCGCCTCCTTCAACGCGGCGGTGCGCTTCTCCACCTCGCGCTCGATCTCGATCTTCTGGCGCGTGATCGTCTCCTGCGCCTCGACCCGGTCGGTCACGTTCATCTGCGACGCGAAATAGAATTGCGTCGCGCCCGCGTGGTTGCGCACGGGGCTGAGGTACAGCGCGTTCCAGAACGTACTGCCGTCCTTGCGGTAATTGAGCAGGTCGACATCGATCGAATTGCCCGCCGCGATCGCGTCGCGGATCCGCTGGACGTCGTCCCGGTCGGTGTCCGGCCCTTGCAGGAAGCGGCAATTGCGCCCGATGATCTCGTCGCGCTCGTAACCGGTCAGCTTCTGAAACGCCTCGTTGCAAAAGATGATCGGGTTGTCCGGTTGCTGGGGATCGGTGATCACCATCGGCATCCGCGTCGCCCGCACGGCGGCGGCGAACGGGTCACCCTCGCCGCTTTCGTGGCGCACGGAATCGGTCAAGTGCCAGTCGTCGCGCTGCTTCATTCCGCTCTCCGATCCGTGGAGACGACAGGCGGCTCGCAACGTGCAGGTGCCCGGCGTCCCACTACAATTCCGTGACGGGCGCAACCCGTTCCTATCATGGATGGGCGGTCACGCGGTCCTGCCTCGGTCCCGGAGCATCGCCACACCGACGGGCGCGCTGTCCTACAGCCCGCCTTTCAAGCGACCATCACCGCAACTTAGGGCCACCATGCCCCGCGCTCTTTGACATCCGTCCGTCCATCGCGCGGCCTCCGCACGTCCGTCCGGTCGCACCATCGAAAAGCGCAAACCGCGTCCGGCGAACAAGCCGCTTTTGGCTGTATTTAGTGTAGTTTCGCCCGAACCGGCGCGGAGGATCGCTGCCCCCGCGCCGGCCGGCCTCGCTCAGCGCCCCGCGAACTCGGACGCGCGGCGGCCGAGCAGCGTCACCTCGACCCGGCGGTTCTGCCGCAGCCCGGCGGCGGTCGTGTTCGGCGCGACGGGCCGCGTCTCTCCGTAACCGCGCACCCGGAACCGCGCTTCCGTCACGCCCATATCCTCCAGCGCCTCGCGCACCGCGATCGCGCGGCGCTCGGACAGGTCCTGGTTGTACGCGTCGGACGCGCGCGCGTCGGTATGGCCGTCGATCGCGATCCGCACGCCCTGCTCCTCGCGCAGATAATCGGCCAGCGGCTCCAGCCGGGCGAGCGCGCCGGGGCGTAAGCTCGCGCTGTCGGTGGCGAACAGCACCTCCTCCTGCAACGTCAGCCGCGCGCCCTCCGCGCTGTCGCGAAAACCGTAACCGCGCATCGCGCCCCGGTCCCAGCCGCCCCGCCGCTCCTCGACGACGACGACCTGGCTACGCGTGTCCCAATCGAACCGGTCGCGGCGCGGACCCGCGACGCCGGCAAAGGCGCGGTTCGCCGCATCCGCCTCGCGCCGGTTGACCCGCCCGTCGCGGTTATAGTCGAAATTGCGCATCACAAAGGCACGACCGCGCGGAGTGCCGCGCAGCTCGGGATAGAGGTCGGGAACGCCGACGCCCGCCAGCCGGTACGAACCCGGCCGCCAGTCGAGCCGCTGCGCCGTCGCGGGCGTCGCCGCCAGGGTGACCGCGGCCAGGCCGGCGGCGATGATGATGTTACGCATGGTGAATACTCCTGTTCGGCCCCGCTCCGGAGGTCCGAACTAGGACCGCCCGCTTGAACGCGGACCGAACCCGCCCGACAGCGCGCGTTCAGCCGGTCAGCGCGACGCGGGTGGCCCCGGCCCCGACCGCCTCGAACAAGGCGGGCTCGGTTCCCGTCATCCACACCTGCCCCCGGCCCGCCAGCCGCTCGAACAGGGCCGCTCGCCGCGCCGGATCGAGATGCGCGGCCACCTCGTCCAGCAGCAGCACAGGCGCGCGCCCCGTCCGCTCGGCGACCAGCTCGCCGTGCGCCAGCACAAGCCCCAGCAGCAGCGCCTTTTGCTCGCCCGTCGACGCCAGCGCGGCGGCGCGATCCTTGTCCAGATGCGTGACCAGCAGGTCGGCGCGGTGCGGGCCGACCAGCGCCCGCCCCGCCGCCGCG
>VYKR01000017.1_pt1 | contig 42663 bp, 39 predicted proteins | sample 5109561 | NCBI WGS metagenome assembly VYKR01 (sample SAMN12291799, study PRJNA351875) | freshwater metagenome | isolation source: freshwater lake | place: USA: Michigan, Ford Lake | collected 2015-08-15
ATAATCACGCCAAATTAAGGCTTTTCCCTTGGCAGTTCTTAGTCGTACCTTACCGCCATCTAGGCTCATTTCTTCCACTTCCACTTCTGGGTTAGACGGTAATTCTTCAAAAGCCTAGCGATGTACGAGGCGTTGTTGGGTACTGTGAGAAACAGCAATCCCCGTCAATGATTTGATTTTCTGCGCCGATTTCTCGTAGGATTCATCGCCACTTAATAGCAAACAGTTCTTCTCTAACATTGGACTCATCTGAGTCCGAGACTTTATTTCTAGTTTTTTCGCTTGTTTTTCTGTAATTGGTAATTCCCCCAAAATACTTTTCACTTTTCTCGTCCGACCGGCGGTTTCTTCTGTAGTTGTTTTGATAAAAAAATACCGATTTCTGGGTTAACATAATGAATCATTAAATCTCTGACTGTCTCCTCTATCTCTCCCAAGTTATTAAATTTCTTAATTTGGGATTGCTCCTATAGACAAGCTCCCAACTCTCGGGATAACTCTTTAATTCTTTTTTCATTTTCTGATAACATTGAATTATTCCTCCCATCGAGAGCTATTCTGAATTGTAAGTTATAACTATTATAATCTCATTTCTCTTTGTGATCAACTATAAGTATTAATACTCATTGCATAAGTGAGATGCTCCCTAATCAATTTCTAAAAGCCAGTCGCATCTTTTTCCCTCGATAATTAAACAATTATCTATTTTTATCTTAGTAATTAATTTCTGACTATTATTATTGACGATGAATTCTTTCCCATTTTCCTTAACTTTGACTATTTTATTCTTATTGCATTCAGAACAGTGACTAATATCCATTATTGTTGAGCCTTTCTTTCTAAGATTTCTTCAAACTCTTGACTAAGTTCATCGGAGACAGCATCGAGGTTATTGATACCAATCAAGTTCACCTCTGTATCTAAGATACTTTGAGTTTGTCCATTGCTAATTGTGTAGGCTGACACATCTTGGAATTGAATAGTATTTTTATAACCTAAAGATTTTTCCGCTTTGACAGGCTCAACGTTAGCCGCCATGATTTTATTATTCAAAGCTGTGAGAATGTAGGGACTATGGGTAGTAAGAAAAAAACGACAATTTTTATTAGCATAAAGTAGGGTAAATAGTTCTAAGTAGTCGTGCAAAATTAATTTCCTAGTGAAGATAGGCAAGAGGCAAGAGGCAAGAGGCAAGAGCGGGGTTAGATATGTGTAATTAATTTTGCCTAGGTACTTACCATATCTCTTTGAGCGGAGGGAAAAAGATGGGTTTCAGGTTCCTCAATAAAGAATTGATTAGATTCGTGAGGGGCAAAAAAGGGGAAACTAAGAGAATTAATAACATTGGTAAGGCTTCTTGTTGTCCGCTTGAAGCGTCAATTAAGTTAATCTTTCTCCCATCGGCATGATAAAGCCAATCTTGATCTTTCTCGCGCGCATAGCTGCCTGATAGAATCTTTTCGCTAATTAATTTAATTTGATCATAAAGTTTTTTATCATCTTTTTTATATAGGAATAAACTTTCTGATTCATTAATTATTCTGTATTGGCGTTGAGCATTTTCATAATTAGAGCCAAAGTTGATAATGAGAGGATCAAGATCAAAATTATTAGCTAAAAAGGCAAAAATATTATTGGTCAAGTATTTAACAAACAGAGTGCGACCAGCTGGAATAAAGAAGATTTCTGTGGGTATAAATCCTTCTCGATCTTTAAATAAGTCAGAAGCAGAAAGATTATTTTCGATGTATTCAAGAGCTTTTGAGCTTGATTTTAAGCTATCATCTCTATCCAATCGTCTTATCTGTCTAATGATTCTATTATAAAGCTGTTTAAAATTTTCTGAATAGGTGAATGTTAATTTATAATATCCATCGGAACTTTCTTTATGTCTTTCAATAGTAAAAGTAGTATTTTTAAAAGTATAACTTATTTTGAAGGACTGATCTTTCCACGCATATCTAGGAAATAGCTGCTCGAAATCTTGCAGCACCATGCGTCTGATAGCTTTTTGATCCTCAGCATTAAAAGCATAAAATTTAATCTTTAAAAACAAAAATGTTTCAAATAAAAAAACTAATTTAGCAATAATACTTTTACCAGTGGACTGTTCACCGATGATAACATTAATTTTTTTAATCTCTATTTCCGCATACTTAATAATCAGAAAATCTTTAATAGTTAAGGATTCCATTGTATCTCTCTTATGTCCAGTCTCATAACAATACTAGCAGGTTAGGGGTAGATTTTCAATCACTGTCAGTTGTTGACCTGTTTATTCTAATCTACCCTCCTATGGATAGATACCTAAGTCAAAAAGTCAGCAATTCAGCTACAGCGTTTCTGATCAAGATAAAGTGTAACCTAATTTTGCATCGGGACTGACTCCTGACTCCCCAAAAGGAAAACTTATATTTTTTTAAAGTATCCCTGCATTTTTATTGCGTACCCGTTGATACATTTCTTCCATTACTTCGATAAAGGAGGTATCCTTATCCCAAAATGCAGGATAATCACCAGCTTTTTTAATGACAATTGCGGGAATAGTTGCGGATTTAACTAACTGAGGATTTTCTGGTAAACGGTGATGAGAGTGCCAAAATTCTTTGAGATCAATTGTTTCTGCTGCTGCTATAGTTTCGGGTTTAGTGTGATAGGAGGTAACGGGGTTAAGAGGAATTTTTTCCTCTTGGATAGAGGAGGAAAGCAGCTTACCGAGGGGAGTTTTTGCTAACTCTTGCAGTAATTTTTGACGAGAGATACCCCGTAATTCAAATAAGAGGAAAGGATCCTGATCTAATTGGGAAGCAACGAGGTAATAAACTCCAGCAATATGTTTACAGGGATTTTCCCAATCGGGACAGGAACAATTGGTGATAAAATCCTTTTGATTGTGGGGTAATAAGTGCAGATTCAGATCGCTAAATGCTTCATCAATATTATCGGGAACTTCTTTGAGCAGCAGTTTAGAGATCATACTCGCTCTTGAACCAAGATTATATAAAGCTTGTGACCACTCTGCTTTAGTAATTGGTTTAATCTCAATACTCACGCTATACAAAGGTTCTTTGTAAACCCCAAAGTAGGGATTAATGGAACCTCGCACCTGAGCAGTAATTAAATTACCGTCAATTTTGTAATTCTTGACTTTATCATTTTTAGCGTAGGAACGTCCTCGACTCAAACGCGCTGAGTCGGTAAATTCCTCTAATGCTTCTATAAAGCGTTGTCCCCACCAAGTTTTACTAAATTTATTCATAGGTTTACCTCGATTAAATAATTGTCTGTTTATTCAATGCGATTAACTGACGAAAACTTTCGTTATCTAATTCCGTTAACCAGGATTCATCATTACTAACAATAGCATTAGCTACCTTTTTCTTTTCCTCAATCATTTCATCAATTCTTTCCTCTAAGGTTCCCAATGTGACAAATTTATGCACGAAAACATTTTTTTGTTGGCCAATTCTAAAAGCGCGATCGGTTGCTTGATTTTCCACCGCAGGATTCCACCAACGATCAAAGTGAAAAACATGATTTGCTTTGGTTAAAGTAATCCCAACTCCCCCAGCTTTTAGGGATAAAATAAATACGGAAGGTTCTGTTTCGGGATGTTGAAATTCTTCGATCATTTGTTCTCGTTTTGGTTGAGAAGTCCCCCCGTGAAGATAATAGGTATTATAGCGAAAAGTTTGTTTGAGGTACTTTTGTAAGGAGTCACCGATTTCAGTAAATTGAGTGAAAATTAGCAGACTATCTCCCTCTAAAATTACTTCTTCTAGCATTTCTCCCAAACGCTCTAACTTATGCGATCGCTCAGGAGTAAAAGCGCTGTTATCCTGTAAAAATTGACGGGGATGATTACAAATTTGTTTCAAGCGCATCAGGGTAGATAAAATTAATCCCTTGCGTTTTATTCCCTCCGCTTCTTCTAATTGTTTTTCCACTTCTTTGATGACAACTTCGTAGAGAGAAGCTTGTTCTTTAGTTAAATTGCAATACTGTTTGTTTTCCACTTTATCAGGCAAATCTTTAATTATCTGCTTATCGGTTTTTACCCGACGCAGAATAAAAGGTTCCACTAATTTTTTGAGAACCGTGGACTGGAGACGATCATTTTGTTTTTGGATTGGCACTTCAAAAGCTTTACGAAATTGAGTTTCTTTACCTAAATAACCGGGGTTAAGGAAGTTAAAAATTGACCATAAATCAAGCAGTCTATTTTCCACAGGAGTTCCCGTTAATGCGAGACGATGTTGTGCAGATAAACTCAAGATTGCTTTAGTTTGTGCCGCTTTAGGATTTTTGATATTTTGTGCTTCATCAATTACTAAACGTTGCCAAGATTGCGAGTTAAATAATTTCAAGTCCTTGCGAACTAAGGTAAAAGAAGTAATGACGATATCCTTGTGACTAGCTACTATCTGAAATTCCTTCTCATTTTGATAGCGCTTACTACCATGGTGAATTAAAACCTGAAGATGGGGGGCAAATTTCTCAATTTCTTTTGCCCAATTTCCCACCACAGAAGTGGGTGCAACTAGCAGAGTTGGCAAAACATTATTATCTCCCTCTCTTTCCCCAATCAATCTAGCAATTACCTGTAGGGTTTTTCCCAGTCCCATATCGTCAGCAAGACAACCATTTAACCCCAATTGTTCTAGGTATTGAATCCAGGCAACTCCGCGCTTTTGGTACTCCCGCAGCGTTCCTTGTAATTGGGGAGGATTTTCGATCGGTTCTAGTTGACTAGGATTTTGTAATTTCTCTAGCATAGAACCCAAAAAATCATCGGTTTCAACAATAATCTCCTCTGGGTATTCGGCAGCTTTTTTAATTAATTCAATCAGATTCATCTCAGGATTTTCCTGCTGATATTTCTGCCAAAAATCCAGCATTTGCTGCATTTTATTTTGTTCTAATTCTACCCATTGACCTCGAAATTTAACTAAGGGTGTTTTGGTGTTAATTAATTGTTGCCATTCCTCTTGACTAATAGTTTCTTCACCGATAGCTAATTCATATTGATATTCAATGATGTTTTCGAGGCTAAAAATCCCCTTACTAACGGGGGTAGATTTGCCCAATTTAGAAGTGGTTTTTAGCCGAACTTTGGCGCGTTGACGACCTTCGGGAGTCCACCAAGCGGGAATAATTACCTTATATCCCGCATCTTCTAAAATCCAAGCAGTTTCTTTTAAGAAAGTAAAAGCTTCTGTAAGGTTGAGATAAAATCCCGTCGGTTTATCCGTTTCTAATCCTTGCCAAATGGGGGGATAAATACGGGCAGCATAACCCAAACTTAGTAAAATATTTTTGTCTAAATCTTGACCAAAATGCGCTCGTATGCTTGTTCTAGTTTCAGGTACTGCATACCAATATTCGTCTAATTCTAATCGCAGGGAGGGGTCTTGTTTAGAGATGAGGATAAAAGTAATTTGCCACTGTTCAATATTATTTTCTGGGGCCTCCGTTAGTTTAAAACCAAGGCTAAAACTAGATATATTTTGGTCTCCTAGTAATTGCTGTCTCCAAGTTTGCCACTGTTGATATTTTTCTAAAGCGGCGGCAGTTTGCAGAAATCCGGCAGTTTTAGTCACAGAGAAGCAATCACCTATAATTGTTTCGCTAATTTTTTTATCAAAACTGGCAGGAATTGCCGTATTAGTGACAATTTCATTGAGGAGACATTCGGAGAAGTGCCGGAGTAGGGTTTTGGGATCGTATAATTGTGGTGAAGCATGGGGATTTTCAGCACCAGCAAGACAAATGCGGGGAAGATATTCGAGATAGCGATCGAGATTGGTTTCGTAGGTTGCTGATATAATTTCCCAAAGAGGATAGATAGCAAAGTTAGCGGTTTTCTGGTTATTTTTGGCTAATTCTCGATATTTAAAGGCAGGAATATAGTTATCTTTGAGAATTATTTCTTTAAAAGCTTGACTGTAGTGATACCAAAAAAGTAAATCTGCACCTAACTGAATCTCTGAGGAGTTGTAAAGACAGATAAAATGCAGATCATTGAGCAGTTTAAGTACAGGATTAAGGGGATAACAATCAATTTGCCAAGATTGCCATTGGCTATTTTCTGGGGGTTCTTTTTCTAGATAACGCAGTAATTCTAAGGAGGGTAAAGGTTGATTATCCTGGCTAGGTAAAAGAAAGTAGCGGGGGACAAATTGCCGACTAAGAGGATTATAATTCGATTGAACTATTCCTAATTCTCCAGTGAGAAAGCTAGTTAATTCCTCTTTGCTTAACTGAAAAGGATGATAATTATCAGCAGTGCTGCGACTCTTTTTCGGGGTGCTAGTTTCTCCCCAAAGATAAAAGCTACCCTTCTGAATAAATTCGTCCGTTGATTGAGGAATCCAAGTACCGTGAAGAATTTTCATGGTTTTTAATTAGTACAAAAGAACTTAAATGAGGGCAACATTTAGCCTCTAGAAAAATTGTAGCGATTATGGGAGGATTCTCGACACTTTCTTATTTTTATCCCTTTGGGAACCCAAAAGTTCTCTGGATAAGAGAAAAAGGTTAATAGCGTTTCTAGGACAAAAAACCATTGAGAAGACGTGATCGGCGGTTTTTTTGAGCTTAAAGCTTATCCCTATATGGGTTTAAAGCTATTTTTGTTCTAGGTTTTGTTGAGGTTCCACTAAGAAGGATGGCTAATTATAGCAATTCCCCAAAATCCGGCTACAGGAGTTCGATCCCCCTACCTTCGGCATCTCCCTTAAAAAGGGGAACTTAAATTCGATAATTCGAGCTGTAGTTTTTATGGGTGAGAATTGGTATTAATTAACTTTTACCCAAATACTGCGGAAATATTTTTCGGAATTATTTTTATCGATAATATCTTTACAGGGAGTATTACCAACTCGCTCGATTGTACCATCATCGCTTAAAATCTGAAAGCGATCTGGGAAATGGGGATCAAACAACAAAGCTTCTGGACGAAAACCTTCAGGGAATTGCAGTGATTCTATCTTTTCTGGTGCATCTTCTTTTTTTCCTGACCAAGTATAGACAACAAATTGATCGCCTCCATAAAATTCTCCGGCAATAATTAAATATACTTCTAAAGCCGGCCAAAATTCAATGCTGCGAATTCCTAATCCTCCCAAATCCAACAAGATAGGATCACCAAATTCAGCTTTAGCCGTGGTTGAATTAGTAACTAAACTCTTGGGATTTTTTAGAGGTAATAAAAGAGCTTTACCGTTGGGGACAGGATTACGAAAACCAATTAAGATATTCCCGTCTGGAGTTGCCGTTAAACCTTCAATATTTAATCCTCCTTCAGCTTTGGGAGCTTTGGTTTCTGCTGTTTTGAAATCAAAAATTTTAGCCAATTGAGAGTCTTCGATAATATCGCGCAATACTAACTGAGTATAAGACTCACCCACTTGAACTATACTAGAGCCGTCATCGGTAATTTTACTAGCAAAAAATTGATGACGAGGGAGTTTTCGTTCAGCACTTTTATTGCGACCGTGGGAAGTAATCCAATAGATTATGTCATTGAGTACAGTTACCCCTTCTAAGTCAATTTCTCTGTTTTTGGGATTGTTTTTTAGCCAACTATTAATGTCAATGGTTTCCAGCGCTTTTCCCGACTCTTGAGAGGAATAAATCCAGAGAAAATTACCTAATTCTGGATCCGTCTCATCATTACCAACAACAAATTTATTTTCTCCTAAAGCAATGGCCGCAGAAGCATCACAAATTCCTTGATGTTTGATTTCTTGGACAATAGAAAATTTGAGAGATTGCATGATTGTATTCTCCTTATTAACTGGAAAAGTGAGGATTGGGAAAATTGTCGGCAATAAAAGACAAAAAGACAAGAAATGACTAAGAAAAATTTGAGAAATGATCGGTTTTAGCATTGATTGAAACATGGTAAAATGACAGTCATAATTGTTTATTTTTGAGTATTAGATTATATGGGTTTACCCGTATTACGCACATTGATCAACTTACCTAAAATATCAAACCAAAAAGGTGCGCCCATCGCCACGGCTACTCCTGTCATTAGCCAGCCAAAGATAGCTTGTAACCAGCCATTTTGTTCTTTTATTTGTTCACCATTAAACCATCCTTTTTCATTCCAACCAAGCGGCAAAGGTTGATTAATTTTTTCTAAGTCCTTGACACTGGCTTGTAATTTTTCTGTACATTCAGCGACTTTGTTAGGATCATCTTTAGCGTCTTTAAAACAAGATTCATTAGTTTGAAAAACTTCTGTCGCTACCTGATTAATCCCCTGTCTTAAATTGGGATTTTTGGATAATTGCTCAATGACATAAAAACTATCAATATTGAGCAAAGCAGCTGCTAAAAAACCAAAAGCAAAAGATACCCCCTTGGCATTTCTTTTATATACTCCCGATGTTCGCTCCATAATTTGAGTAAAAGTTTTGGCTATTTCATCAATAAAATTCTCCAGAGTTGGATTGTCATGTTTGAGTTTGGTACTATAACCTATTTCTATCAATCTGTCAATAGCTAATTTGTCTATTTTAGAAAAATCAGAAATACTAGCTAATTTCTTAAAAATTCCTGTTTTTTCTTCAACAAGATTTTTTCCTAAAAAATCCGCTTTCAATAATTTTTCATTATCTGAAAGTTGACTATTAACTAGACTAATTAGAGACTCTGCCAAAACCTTTGGTTCAACATAAGAAGGGCCAACTGACTTCCCAAAATTAGTGTATTGATTTAAACTTGATAATAACGATTTATTATTGTTATAGTACAAAGATTCCACCGTATTTTTTCCCAAGAATATTTCCAGAGCTTTTTTTAAATTTCTAGCCCGAAATTCTAACAAAGCGGCCAATTGTTCCTGTAATTCGGAGATAATAAGGCTGGAAGCTAAGTAGATAAAAATTAGAGCAACAATAATTTCGAGAAGGGTTCCTAGGTTCATTTTTAAGACCTCACTATTGATTTTACAAGTTTTTGTTTTTAGTTATGACCAAAGCAAATTAAGCCAATTCTTCGGTTAAAATGCGGCGGACAATTTCGGTGACAGCGGCGGCTAAATTGGTATCTCTTTCCCTGTCGGAACCGTTGGGAGTACGAAGAGCTAAGGAAAAAGTTCTCAGTTTAGCTGGTTGCACACGATTATCAACAAATTTGACGAAAGCTACATAAGCAAAGGAACTAGGACCGAAGCCAACTTTAGAAATTACCACAGGTTGACTAATCACATTTATCACACCTAAAGTTTCTAAAGCAACATCAATATATCGTGCTGCATCAGTCCCCATAGCACGAACAACGGTTTCTAAACTATTCCATTGACTGCCGATAAAACGAGTATTAGTAGTTAAATGTAGATGCCACCCTAACATCGTAATTAAACGCACTAAATCATAAGTCGATACATCATTTATTCCCGTGGTATTATCTACTGGTGATCTTAAGACGGTGGCACTGCTACTTAAATCTTTGATAATTGGATCTTTAATCAGAGAAGGATTAAAATATCCCCCAGTAAATTTACAACTGGTATTTCCCGTTTGAGCTTTTAGCCAAGCTTCCAAATCCGCTCGTTTAGTAAAGCGTTTAAATAAGGCTCCAATTTGATTCGAGCGTCCCAGAGAACCATCAGCATCTTTTCTATAGGAAACCATATCAACCACCAGATCAAAAAATTTAGGTTTGGGAGAATTAGCTGGTTCAATCACACAATTATCAACATCAACTGTAGGGAATTTCCCATTAATTTGTTCAATTGCGTTAAGAACTCCAATGAATTTAGTGGCACTGAGTAATTGTTCTGGATTAAAGGCATCTTTCCCTAACCAATGGGTTTTGATTGGACTGCTGCCATCGCCAAAACTTCCCACACATACACAGGCATGAGAGATGTTACTGGCCAGAAAATTTAAGCCATTTGTGTCAATATTGGGTAAGTTTCCCCGTTGGGGATAATCTCTAAAAGTAATAGTTTTCCCTGATCCTACGAGAGTAAAATTAGTTCCGTAGGAAACTAAATTAGTCCCGTCTGGTTTCTGTTTTAAGTGTTCAGGATAGTCGTCCACTTCCATCGCAAAAGGCGAATTCCGCAGTGTTCTAGCGACGAATGACTGAGTTACCCCAATATTGACCGGTGCGATTGAATTATCTTGGATGGTGGTTAATTTGTTAAGTATAAATTTAGTATCTTTGGCTTGCTCTAAGATAAAAGGTAGCTGTTTGGTTTTAAGTAAATCAGTAGCAATACTAGGATTAATTGCCACTGTATCAGAAGGGATTCCAGCTAAATTCAAGGCTTGACCAAATTCTTTGAGTCCTCGCCAAGTAAAAGTATCTCCAGTGCCTAAATCACCATCAATCCATTGTCCACCCGGATATAATCCTAAGTTAGCTAGTTTGGTTTGAATTTCTATTACTAACCCTTTATCCGCTTTTAGTTGAGAACGGGTTAGGGTTTTACTTTCGTTGATAATATCTTGTAAGGTAGCCATAACTTTGTCCTTTAAAGTTAAAGTAAACGAAGAAAGAAACAAATTATAGAAGATTTTTAATCACTACAAACCCTGGATAAATTACTGCAATAGTTAGTAATAATTGTCCCAAATATTTGTTCATAATTAACTCCTAAGAACGAATTTCGGTCAAGATATCATTGAGTTGTTTTGACCATTGATCTAGGTTAAAATTCTGGGGGTCATCATGTCCACCTGGTACAATTTGATCGAGAACAACATGAAAGGCTGGAATTAACCATTTTCCGCGCCGTACACTGGCCGCAATATAAACAACTGCTAGGCGATCTAATTGGGCTTTGGTAAAGCCGGGATCGGGCGATTTAGCATCATTTTTTCTGGGTGGAGAACACTGTGTTTGACCAGGGTTTGGTTGACATCTTCTAGGTTGAACTAATTCAACTGCTAAGAATAAACCCTTACATTTATTCACCCCACAAAATTGATCTGATTCTCGTTTTGTAGAACGCCAAGGGGTATTAAAATCCTTACGAGTGACGGAATCTCCTACTCGATTAATAATGATATGGGCGGGAGAATTGTCGCCACTACCATATTGATTGAAGTTGTTAAACTTCCAACTAGCTTCATTAATATTATTAGGAAAGGGATCATTTACAAAATTAGGGGTACTGGTATCATGAATAATAAAATAACGAGCCAATTCTGCACTGGGATTATTATTATTAGTTCGTGAGACAGGGTTATCTAAGGAACCGCCAATGTTTGCTTCGTTAATTCTTTGAGCTTGTAGATATCGTCTTAATTGCTCTTTACTGATCTCGATGGTGGGTCTAGTTAAGAGTTGATCGAACGGAGCAGGTAAACTGGTTAAAGTTGGTCCTACATTCCCAAAAATCTTGGGTTGACGCAATAAACATTTAGCCTGATCGATAGAAGAAATCTGAGAAGTCGGCACTATTTGACAAGGCTCTGCTGCATACACAGGTTTTAGAAAAATTAAGATTATTACTAAAGTAAATCCAAAGATAATGAATCGCTGAAAAAGCTTGAATAACACGGCTTTACCACTCCTTGAAATCTTGAAATAAATAGAAAGACAAATTTCTTCTAACTAGATAACTGGACATGACTGACTAAAATTGATGCTTGAGAGCTGCAAACTGAATTGATGATCAGAACCCCAAGAAAGCCAAGGAAATCAAGCTAGATAAAATTGTTGATAGCCGACGCTAACAGTTGTTGTGGTTCCTTGCAAAACAAAGACTGCATCGTTAAAGAATTTAATAAAGCGATCGCAGTGTGCGGAAGTACCAATGGGAAATTGACGCATTCGCCAACGATTATTGGGGTTTTTGTTTTCAAATAGAGAACCAGCATTATAAGCACAGGCAACTTTGGGGGGATCTAACAAAGTTTTCAAGCGTTGATCAGCAATAAATGACGTTCCTGCTTTAATAGAAATACTGGCATTTTTTAAGTCATCTCGATCGATGGTTGAATCATGTAATGTACCTCTGGCCGTAGAAATTAATGTTTGCATTAAGCCAACACTGATCAAATGAGGGGTGATAGAATCAGATACATAACCCGGTTCTTTGCGGATAGCGTCTGCTTTTCCATTCGATTCGGTGGCGATGGTGGCAATAATAATTACTGCCGGCACATTAAAATGTTTTGACCATTGATTAATTTCATCAGAAAAATTATTCCAAATTTTAGTAGTAGTCGCTGGTTGACCACTGGTTCGCTCAATGCCGCTACCTTCAATTTCCACTCCATCTTCTGCCAATCGCCAGCGTACACTATTAGGAAAAGCCCGATGAAAATTTTCTAGGGGATTATTGTCATTGTCATCGGCAAGATCGGGAATTTCTAAAACTTGTCCCACGGAAATTTGATTAGGATTGGCAATATCGTTGGCTTCTTGAATTACCACAAACTTTGAAGCATCACCATAAAATTTTAAAGCAATTCCTCTGAGGGTATCTCCAGATTTAATCGTGTAGGTTTGCATAAAATCATCTCCTGATGTTGTCGATCTTTACTCAATTGTTACTGTCCGAGTTGTGCCATCCCAAGTTACAGAAAGATTCAGTGCTTGTGCCAAATCTACTATTTTCACAAAGCCGAATTGTTCAATTTTCTTGATGATTTCTTTTTGGCTAGTTCCGTCAGGAATATTCATAGGTTTATTGCTATGTTCAATCAGCAAAAATCCTAATGATTTTGCTTCTTCTCCATCAGCAAATTTTAATTCCATCACTTCTTGATCATTGGCAGTAATAATTTGCCAATTAAAAGCATCTAGCAAAGGACGAATCTTGACGATACTTTTTTCATTGAATATCTGCGCTTCTCGGAAGGCTTTTCCTTGAACAACTGCGGTGATACTAGCGGGAGTTTCCACTAAACCAGAAACGCCCGTTAATTTCGTTTTGACTAGCGTTCTAAATTGATCTCCTACCTGTTTTTTACTTAAGGATGTATCCCAGGGTAAAACCATTGGATCCCATTTTCCTCCTTGGGGTTTATTAGGAAACTCACGTTCTACTTCTCCATGACCTAAAACGGTTTTAGCTGTTACTTCAATATCGTAAAAATCACAGAGTTCTGCTACTACCTGCGCCATGGTTCCCCATTGGGTTTGCGTCATCGGAAAACTTCCTGCTTTAAATGGGTTTTCCACTGCACCACTCATACAACAGACGCTAACTCCGATTGAACCCGTACCAAACAGTGCCGTATGAGCCGCATAAACATTATCTGCGGTGGAAACATTATCTTTAATTGAGTGAGTTCCTCGCACTAACTTACCATCATCCTCGATTAAAATATGATAATGAGATTTATCGTTGCTAGATGCTTTATGTCCCCCTGCCGTCCAGTGAATAATGATTCTTTTCATCGAACAGTTAGGCATCCATGCTGTCGGTACAATTCCCATAGTTTTTACCTCTCAATTATTGAATTATCTGGTTATTTAATCAATTAAACTAATCTCTCACGGGAGGGCGAATGGCAAAGTGAATGTGGTTATCATGACCATCGGCAAAATTGCATAGTTTTTGTCCCAAAAAAGTTTCACCTCTCAGGGTTGTGTCATTAAAAAACACTTGACTAACCAGTTTTTGTCGTCGCATGGCTTTAATCAGAGCGCGTGCTGCGGTTCGGTCAAAATTGTCGCTTTCCCAAGTGATTCCGCCATGTTGTCCATCCCTGCGCGGAAGCCTTACATCACACATTAAACCCGTTTCATGGCCTGCGTGTTGAGGGGTGTCTCCTCCTGTGGGTTTACTAACATCATTAATAGAAAAAGCGGCACTACTAGGATTAGAAACTCGGAATGTATTATGATAGTCAGCAGCAATTTCTAAGATGGCATCTGCTAACCAACTTGTTCCAAAATCATGATCATCATTAGTTTGATTTTTCTCATGATTAATTAAGCTAATAGAAGGATTACTATCGGGCATGGTTTGCCAACGAGGTGCATTGGCCGCTTCTAACCATTTCTGAGTGTTATTGCCCACATCTATTCGTCCATCTCCACCTAGAGTTTCTCTCCCTGCAATAATCGATTGAAATAATTTAATAGCAAGAATGAAACCTGTATTCAAGGCTGCACTATTAGGATCACCGACAAAAGTATAGCCGAGGGAATGTAATCGCTGTTTAACCGCAATCTTATCGGCTGTTCGGTTGATTCCTCCTAATCCGACACTTCCCGTTAAATTCAGGTTAACTGCACCTGTTGTCTGGGGTGGAGAAGCCTTGATTTTGATTTCTACACTTTGATTATCAATGGCTATTTTAACAATGCGATTGCCAGCTTGTAAGAAGACAAATTCGGCTTTCCATTCCCCTCCTTCTCCTATTTCAATATCATCTAGGGGGAATTTATTATCAATTAAAACGGTGAGTTTTTTGCCTTTATTGGCGGCAGCTGCAATTCCTTCAATCCGAAAACTTTGTCCCACCTCCACTTCCTTGGGAAAACTGGTTACTTGTAAGGTATCGGGGGGTGGTGGAATAACAATTCCGTTGGCTTTTGCTAGTAAAGTCCTCGCTTCGGGAACAAGTTTTAACACTTTGCTTATATAACTTATATCGGCAGCAAAGCCTTTACTTTGAATAAAACCGATAAAGTTTTCAGGAGTTTGAGTATTTTCTTCTAATCCTTTATAGGGTTCACGGGTTAAAAATTTCCAATAACCTCGCAGAAAATTGTCAATATCCGTGAATAAACAAAAGTCCATCGCTTCCGATTCAGAAGGTACTTGAATCGATTTAGGAGTAGCAAAGGGAGTCATTTCGTTGCGCCATTTTAAACCAGCGAAGTTTTTCTGTTCCTTGGCTAGTTTACTGGTGGCTCTGGCGGACTCTAATAGCCATTGAGCCAGAGAAACTTCTTTTAAATGACTAAAATGATCGGCAGGAATTGCAGTTAAGTTCACTTGCCGATTATCGGTAGCGTCAACTTCTCGAAAAATTATGGACAAATCAGTTTGAGCATATCGTTGAACTAAGTCATCTAGTAAAGCCATTGCTGTCTCCTGTGAGCGGTAGAGAATCAATTATTTTCCTGATATATTTCCCTTTATTTTGGGAAATATATCGAGAAATTTTTGTCTATTGAAGGATTTTGGCAAATTCCTCAAAAATGAAATGTTCATCTCGATTAGCCTGACTTTTATCAGGCCATTTCACCCAAAAATGTCTTTCTTCTAAGCGCACATCCAACACGGCATAATCTCCCGGTTCAATCTCAACTAAGGTACTTGCCTCTAATTCAGAGGCTTGATTTGTGGAGGGTTTAAGAACAGTTTTTTGAGTAATTCTTAAGGTAGCTGGTTCCGGTGTGGAGTTGTCATCAGCGTCCCCAATTAAACCAACTTTAATCGCTTCTGCCATCTTTTCTGCATCAAAAAGAGCCATGTCTGCTTGGGAATCCACAAAGCAACATTCAATTAAAATCGCTGGCATTGAAGTATTCACCAACACAGAAAAACGGGTATTTTTTACCCCTCTATTTTTAAATCCTAGCTTGACAATTTCCGTCAAAACTGATTTAGCGATCGCTTGAGAAGTTTGACTAATACCATAAACCTCCGCTCCCACTGCCTTTTTGTTAAAGGCATTAAAGTGAATAGAAACAAAAATATCAACGTTATTACTATTGGCTTTATTGGCTCTTTTTCGCAAAGAATCATTAAGACTAACGGCACTGGTTGGGGTACAGTTAATTACTGAATGACCCGCTGCCGCTAATTTAGCAATTAGGCGAGTACCCACCTCTTTAATAACAACATCTTCCTGTCTAACTCCCGATGCGCCAACGTCATGAGGTGGGCAATTATGACCCATATCAATACCAAATTTCATCTGTATAGCTCCAGTTTCTTCAATGTTTATTGATTGGTTAATTCCTCTGGATATACTCTACCTTAATTAAACTAATAAAAATCATATTTTTACAAAAGTTTACTATTGTTTTATGGTAATTTTTACTAGAAAGTTTGGCATCAATAATGCTATTCTAAATTAAGCTTTAGAATAGCATTACAATCAATTATTTTTCTTAACCATTAACTTGACCCTTGTAGCTTTTAGGGGATCAGAGACTAAAGCGGGCAAGCCATGAAATAGCTTAGTTCCTGTGGCAATACCCAAGGCTGACAAAACTGCATTTCAAGGATCATTCGTCCAACTTTTCAGTTTTTCAAAGAGAAGATTGAGTCATGAATTTAGCTCCTTTTATGGATAATTTTGAATCTCAAAGAATAAATTAAACAAATTGATCTGTAGCAAGAATTTGAGCCAATTTTTTCTCCCTGTCAGCCACGGTTTCTGTGGTGGGAATATGGTCTAATAAACTGCTATAGAAAAAATAGGCAAAACCAGCAAAATCTCGCTCACGAGTCTCCTGAGTTTGTGCTTGAATTAATTGGAAATTTACTCGTCTATCACTGGGTCTTAAACCTGTGAGAATACCGATGACGGTGGGAATATGCTCCCGCGCTGCTTTTACCTCTGATTTATCGATTTCTCTCTCAAAACTCTGGACATCTCCACGATAAGTTTGCAATGCTAGTTCTTCAATTAATCCTTCCTTTTCCCATGCTTCCCAATCAGCTAAAGCATGATCAACAGAAAATCCTAAAGGATTGGGAGAAATGGAGAGAATACAATCGTCTTTTTCCGCTTTAATGGTTTTAAAAATCAATCGCACTAATTGAGTTAACTTCTCCTTACGCCAATCTTTAAATTTCGCTAATTGGGGATTGCTTAAGGGACTAACTGAACCAGTTTCCTTTTGAAAAAGTTTGATAGTAAAGGATTCAAACCCCATGCTAAAATCAAAATTTTTAGTACCATTAGGCAAGAGTTTTGCGTGATGAATAGCGAAGTGATCATCTAATTGAATACCATCAATTTCATAGTTTTTAACCACTTCACGAATAAGACTAACCCAAAAATCTTTAACCTCAGGATGAGCGGGATTTAAGCGGCAATTCCCATCACCATCAACTGTATTTTTCTGTTGATGAGTAAGCATAAACCAATCTGGTTTTTGGGCAAATAAGGGAGCAGCCGGAGGAACCATTAAACCATATTCAAACCAAGCAATAATCCGAAAGTTATACTTTTCTGTCTGATTAATCTCAATGATTTCTGCTAGTAGATCTCTACCGACTAACTCTTTTTCAAGGTTGACTTTTTTGAGTTTTTCCTTATCGGCAGTGAAGACATTATCAGCAATTTGTGATTGAAAAAACACATAGCCTTTGTTCCAAACTACTAGATAAAGAGTATTAAAACCTAAATTTTTAAGTTTTTCCAACCCAGCTTTTAGGTTATCTTTAGACTTGAGAATATCACTGTCAACATTGGTGAGCCAAACGCCCCGTATTTCTTCTACTTGTACATGATCATCAAAGAAAAATCCCGCTTTTCCCACTGAACCTTGTTCTGCGGCTAACTTGACAGAATAATGATTATTTTGGCGAGAATAGGACTTAATTGGCAGTTTAGTTCCTGCTTTGATTAAGGATTTTTGCCCACTATTGAGGGTTTCGGAAAAAGCTGTGGAAGACTTGAAAAACGTATCCTGAAGAATATGAATGTGCAGCATATTTTTTACTCTCTCTCAGACAAAAGATAAATGAACCTGAAATCCGCAGCAGCGACGGGTTCGGAAGACAGACAAGCGCATTTAGTTCTGATTAATTCTCAGAATTTGGTTAGGGTAAAATATATTCAATAACCGAACCCAACTATTGCTGGACAGTTACCACTACTCAACTGTTTACCTAGCTTGAAAGCAACAGTTAAACAGGCAAACCAAGACCCGATGGTTCCTCCCATTAATGTAATGCCAAAGCAAAAGGTTTTGGGATTAAAGATCGATTAGTTAGGGAAATAATTTGGGAACATTTTTAGTTACTCTATGATAACCATAGATAAACAAAAAAAATACTTAAATGTAACAAAAAAACACATAAGTCGGGAAGTGTAATTAAATATCAGACTTATCAAGGTTGAATTGAGGCACGAACCCCACAACCAGCATAGGTAATCAACTGGACTAACCTATATTACAAATCATTAAGCCGATTGACAGCCTTTCCGATTAAGATGAAGTGTAACCTAATTTGCTATCGACGACCGACTCCCCAAAACTAAAACTTTGTACCTCACCATTAAGATAACTGCTATCAAAACGCGGATATCACTGCCAATAGAGTTCGGTTTTACCGTTATGGGATGAGCATTGACGGGGGTAATATTCTAGGTAAGGAATTTGTATCTAGTCAGTGATGAAGACGATGTTAAAGGGGTCTTTAGCGAAATTAAGCGATATTTTCCCGCCAACTGACCATCAGGACCGGGAAACTTTCACCCCCAATGCTTTTTATCCTAATTTATCAGAATGGCTCAAGCGATCGCAACTGAAAGCGGAAAGTGAATGGTTCGCAGCGATCGCATCTTTAGAAAATATCTTATTACAAAACCCAAATAATGCTGCCAGTCGGGGTTTAATTCTCTCCGGTCCGACGGCCTTAGTCAGAGAAAGCAAGGCTTTAACGGGTTTTAAATTTGGTGTTTTTACCGTTAAAGCTTTAAAACATTTACCATGGCTGGGTTTGCAATTGCCTGCTCAGGAAAAATCCGCCGCCGATATTTCCCCGACAGAGATTCATGAATTGCCTCTCTTGCCAACGGATCCGATTGCTAATGAAAGATTTTGTCTGGTTTTTAGCGAAAGTTTCGCTCTTTTGCTGGTTTTAGGCGAAGATCAGTGGGGTTTGTCCTCTTTTCAATTTTCCTTTGATCCCGTCCTCACTCAGCAAGCTTGGCAGCAGTTGCGGCAACGATTAGTTAATCTGCGTTATCCGCAAATCGAGACTTTAGAGGCAATTATCGAGGCTAATGGCAGTCCCTCGCCGGATTATCGTCTAGTTAGCCAATTTAGTCGCCAATTACTGCAAAATTTACCCGACCAGTCTAACTTAGACCTGAAAAAAACGAAGTCGTCTATCAATAGCGAAATCACTCCCCCAAAGGAAGATAATTCTAATTTGGAATCGGGTTGTGATTTGGAATTATTGCGAGCTTTAACCCACGAAATTCGCACTCCTTTAACCACCATTCGCACTATTACCCGATTATTATTAAAACGGGACAAAGTAACGGAAGATGTAGAAAAATATTTAGAAACAATCGATTTAGAATGTAGTGAACAAATTCAGCGCATGGAATTAATTTTCCGAGCGGCAGAATTGGGGATTAATCCTCTGGGAGATAAACCGATTCAATTAATTCCAATTGCCCTAGAAAAAGTCTTTCAAGATAGTATTCCCCGGTGGCAAAAACAAGCTAAACGGCGCAATGTCAATTTAGAAGTTAATGTACCGAAAAAATTGCCTTCGGTAATTAGCGACCCGAATTTATTGGATCAAATGTTAAATGGAGTCGTGGAAAAATGTACTCGCAGTATGGCTAGTGGTGGCCTGTTGCAAGTACATATATCAACGGCAGGAAATCAATTAAAAATGCAGTTCCAAACTCAGGTAAAATCGCCTAATCTTACCCTCAAAGCTTTGGGAAAAGTCTTAATGTTTCAACCAGAGACGGGTAGTTTAAGTCTGAATATGAAGGTAACTAAAAACCTTTTTCAAGCTTTGGGAGGTAAATTTATTGTGCGTGAAAAACCCGAAGAAGGTGAGATTTTAACCATTTTCTTGCCCCTCGGACGCATTAAATAAGTTGGGATTATTCTAAAATTTGCATCTTGGAAAATAGGCAAATTTGCCAAGAGTATGCTATACTAGGGCAACAAATATTATTGATAGTTGCCATGGAAAAAACTGTTTTAATTTTAGGTGGCACTGGTCGCATTGGTCAAAGTGTCGCCCTAGATATTATTAATCATACTGCAGCTAAAATTATTGTCACCGGACGGAAGAAAAAAGCGATTAAATTACTGCCAAGAATGCAGTTTTTGGCTTTAGATTTAGAAGAAATAGACAAGCTTAGATAGGCAATTAAAAAGAGTGATTTAGTTATTCATTGTGCCGGTCCTTTTCATTATCGCGATGGCAGGGTAGTAAAAATTTGCATTGAAGAAAAAGTCAATTATATTGATGTTAGTGATCATCGTTCTTTTTATCAAAAGTTAATTCCCTATCGAGAATTAGCGATAAAAGCGGGAATAACTGCCGTGGTTAATACGGGAATTTTTCCCGGTATTTCTAATAGTATGGTGCGGGAGGGAGTGGAACAGTTAGATAGGGTAGAAACGATCCGTTTAAATTATGCCGTAGCCGGTTCAGGAGGTGCGGGATTAACTGTGATGCGGACAACTTTTCTCGGTTTAAAAAAGCCTTTTTTAGCTTGGATTGAGGGAAAATGGCAAGAGATTAAACCCTATACTGCTAGAGAAGTAATTGACTTTCCCGCTCCTTTGGGTAAAACTGGTGTTTATTGGTTTGATATGCCAGAAACCTATACTTTTGCCGAATCTTTTCCAGTGCAAAATGTGATCACAAAATTTGGTTCTATTCCCGATTTTTATAATCATTTAACTTGGATTACTGCCCATATTTTTCCCGATGCTTGGGTAGAAAGTTCTCGGGGAATCGAGTTTTTTTCCCAAGTTAGTTATCGCATGACAGAAGTAACCGATAAATTTTCGGGAATTGGGGTAGCAATGTTAGCAAAAGTCGCCGGATGGCAAGGGCAGCAAAAAGCAGTTTATCAAGCAACTATGGTTCACGAGAACACTGCTCAAGCAGCGGGTTGGGGAACTGGCAGCGTGGCAGAATTAATCTTAGGGGCAAAACTCCAAAAAGCTGGGATTTATCCCGTGGAACAAGTGTTATCCACAGAACTATTCCATGCTACGATGAAAAAAAGAGGTATTAAACTCGATCGCTCCTGTGCAATTGTAGCTTAGAAGATGAAAAAAATCTGGCGTTACCTAGGACTGTTTTGTTTAGTTTTGTTACTGACTCTATCCCCTATCTTGAGGATAGCAGCCCAGAATAATCCTGCTAAACAAGGACAGGAAATACCCCTGGAAACTTTGGGAGAAGTTTTTCCCGTCATGCTTGATAATCAAGAACTTTTTACTATTCGGCAAGGAATAGGTTCTTTTTCAGCGCAAGAAAGAGCGAAATCGATTACAGCTAGAATCGAAAAAATTGCCGATGACGATGCTCTTTCTCCTGAAGATTTAACCATAAAAATCGATCCTGAAGACAAAAACCCTTCGATTATTTTGGGAGATACGGTTATCGCTACTATTACTTCTAGAGATGCTAAATTACACGCAGTCAGTCAAGAAGTATTAGCCGAACGAGCTTTAGCAAAGATTAAAGCAGCCATTGTCCGTTATCGTCAAGAACGTCAACCAGATAAACTCTTAAAAGATGCAGCTTTGACGGTAAGTGCCACCTTGTCCACGGTTTTAATTTTCTGGGCGATGATTTTTATATCTTCGCGGGTTTTTCCCCAGATTCAGAGATTAATCACCTCCCTAGTTCCTGGGGTTGGATTCCAAAATTTTGAGATTATTAGTTCCAGGACAATAGGAATTTTTTCCCTAAGAGTTTTGCAATTTATCCGCACTCTGATTATTTTAACTATTCTCTATTTTTATTTAACTTTTATCCTTCGTCTTTTTCCCTGGACTAGAAAATTTGGTGATGGTTTTCTGCAATACTTTTTTAGTGCTTTAGAAGTTTTTTCCCAAGAGATAGCAAAATATTTACCCAATATTTTTATCATACTGCTAGTTGTTTTTATAACTCACTATCTGTTGAGGGCAATTAGACCATTTTTCACGGCATTGGAAAGAGAAAATTTAGTCATCCATGGTTTCTATCCCGATTGGGCAAAACCAACCTATAATTTACTGTCACTGCTGATAATTGCCTTAGCTATAGTCATCGCTTTTCCCTATCTACCTGGATTTAATTCTCCTGCTTTTCAGGGGGTGTCGGTATTTTTAGGGGTACTATTTTCCTTGGGTTCTACCTCTGCTATTGCTAACGTGGTAGGAGGAATTATCCTCATCTATACCCGCTCTTTTCAACTAGGAGATAAAATTTCTATTGGTGATGTTATTGGAGATGTGATTGAAAAAGGATTATTAGTCACCCGTATTCGCACACCGGCTAATAAAATTATCACGATTCCTAATTCATCGCTGTTAAACACCAATGTGATTAACTTTAGCGTCTCTCAAAGGGAATTCAAAGAGCCTTTAATTTTGCAAACCACGGTCACTCTCGGTTATGATTTACCTTGGCGTAAGGTTCACGCAACCCTGAAAGAAGCAGCCTTAGCAACCCAATTTATTGTCTCAGAACCTGCTCCTTTTGTCTTGCAAACCAGTCTCGATGATTTTTATGTCAGCTATCAGCTAAATTCCTACACCGATCATCCTAACAAAATGGTGTATATTTATTCTGAATTACATCAAAATATTCAGGATAAATGTAACGAAGTCGGTATCGAAATTATGTCTCCTCACTACAAGGCTCTCCGGGATGGCAATCACAGCACTATTCCTGAACATTATCTGCCGGAAGATTATCAAAGTCCTGCTTTTGGTATTCAGTCAAATCCTCAGAAGTAATAATTTTCCTAATAGCTTTAATCGCTTTTGTCAAGCCCTTTTGAGTTATTGTTGATAATTCTTCACCAAATTCACAGTTAATAGCAGGAATAAATATTCCCCAGGCCCTGGGAGTTTGTTGATAAATTGCTTGAGTTAATGCTAATAAAGAAGCGGGACTTTCTGCATGACCGAAATTATTCCATTCGGTAACTGCCGCTAATTTTTCTATCCGGATATCGGTTTGACTAGATAAGACCGCATCAACAAAAATAACTAGGGAAGCATCAGCTATATCGGCTGCTAACTCAGGAGTCAATTGATGGGTAGCGATAACTTGCACATGAGGCCAATTCTCCCCGGCAATAATTTCGGCTATTCTCACTCCCACTCCGTCATCATTTCTTAAAGTATTACCGTAGCCGATGAGCAGTATTTTAAAATTATTCATGGTTATAGCAGTTATCTTAATGATGAGGTACAAAGTGGAATTAAATATAAGATGAACGTAGGTTGGGTTGAAGCATGAAACCCAACGCCCGCTCATGTTACGCTACCGCTAACCCATCCTACAAATAATTGTGCCTCCCTACTTATAAAAATCTTCGAGATGTTGTTTTAGTTGACGAATTGCCATACTACTATTGCGATTGTCGGCAATTTCTCCACAGAAAGAAACTAAATTTTGTAGGTTAAAGTTAGGAAAATATTGACTTTGATGGCGCGGGATATACTCTTGATTATCTAGCCAATAAATATAGAGATTTTTCTGACGATACAACCAAATTTCAGGCACTTTATAAGGCAGATAATCATCCACATTCGAGTAACTGGTGACATCAATTTCTAATACTAAATCGGGGGGAGGATCATTTACCCAGTCAATTCTGGCTTTCCCTGCTATAGCTGGCCAATGGTCAATATAAAAACTATAATCTGGTTCAATACCACTTGTTTCTGGTAATGCCATGGTTACGGGAGTAAAAGCCTCGTACTCACGCCCCAGATAATCCAATAAGGTGGTGATGATATTAGCAATTAAATGGGCATCACGTCCATGCTTGGGAAGTGGAGACATAAGCAAGACTTCTCCATTGTGATATTTGATTTTAGGTCGAGAATTGTCGCCCCTTTGCCGAGACAAAGTTTGATAATCTAGCCAAGTGGCAGGTAATCTCACTAAGGCTCCCGCTGGTAGCTCGATTTTATCTGGTGAAACTAAGGCAAACATGGCGCAAGGTTCCAGGTAAATGATCAGAAACGCTGTAAAATAAGTATAGGATATCTTCGATGTTCTCGATACCCAGCTGAACCCAATCGATAAATTAACTGAGTTTGGTAAGAAAACTTAAGCCTTGATAGTAGTTTCTTGATGAGCCAAAAATTATGCTATCGACTAACACAGTTTCCCCCCATATTATTCCCCCTCTCGAAAATGGCGATAGATTAACCCTTCCCGAATTCGAGCGCCGTTATCAAGCAATGACACAGCTAAAAAAAGCTGAATTAATCGCAGGAGTTGTTTATATGGCATCCCCCGTCCGCATCAAAAATCATGGCAATCCTCACGCTCGTATTATCACTTGGTTAGGATACTATTGGTACGTTACACCGGGGGTAGAATTAGCAGATAATACTACTGTGCGACTGGATGGGGATAATGAACCACAACCGGATGCTTTATTAAGAATAGAAACCGGTGGACAATCAAGCATTAGTGAAGATGGTTATCTGGAAGGTGCGCCGGAATTAATCGTGGAAATTGCCGCTTCTACTGCTTCCTACGATTTACACGAAAAACTCAAAGTTTATCGTCATCATGGAGTGCAAGAGTATATTATCTGGCGAGTAGATGACCAAGAATTGGATTGGTTTCGCTTAACTGATGGGGAATATTTGCCCCTAGAATCAAATCAAGATAAGATATTTTGCTCCCAAGTCTTTCCTGGATTATGGCTGGATAAAAATGCTTTATTATCGGGTAATTTATCCGAAGTTTTGGCAGTGTTACAGCAAGGAATAGCTAGTCAAGAACACCAAAATTTTTGTCAAACTTTGGCTAATAAATAACCCGGATAAACTTGATTTTTTTCTTAGTTGCCTAGGGATGGCTCAGAAAGATTAGCTGATTTTTCTTGCCAATCTTGACCGATTTTAATCGTCACATCAGAAGCGAGATTCCCCGTACTTTCCACCAAAACTTCCCCGACACCAAGGCTATTATGCAGGGCAGCAGCCAGGGAATTATCCCCTTTTTGAGCAATAATTTTGGTAGTTTCTAGAATTGGCGATGAAGACTTAGAGACAAAAACATTTTCATAACCAAACGAGCGCAGATATCTGACTAGAGCTTGCACCGCTTCTGGATTATCGATGCTATCTTCCACAGCTATGCGAGTCGGTTGCGTGGTTTCGTCAAGGTCAGCCATAAAAGAGCCGTGGTTAAAATGTTGAGCCACTAGCTCTTGAATTTTACTTTGATTGGGCAACCAATAACTGATCCCCTGCCGACCATCACCATTAAAGTCTCCGGGTAGCAGTAGCATTTGCACATCAGCGCGCTGAGTTTTGGAGGCAAAGCCGGCTAGGGCGAGTAACTCCTCTAAACTGAGATTAGTATCGATATGAGTGCGGATAACCTCGATAATATCGGGAATTTTCAATAAAGTTGCTGGTTTTAGGGTTTGTTCTACTAAAGACCGCATTAATTGCTGTTGTCGTTGGATACGACCGATATCGCCGTTAGCATCGTAACGAAAACGGGCAAACTGGAGGAATTTCTCGCCGTTGAGGTGTTGTTCCCCTTTTTTCAGGTCAATGTAGAGGTGTTGACTAAAATCTTTGTACTTCATGTCTTTGGGAACATATACCGTCACCCCCCCCAAAGCATCAATTAATTTTTCCACACCCTGCACATTAATGCGAATATAGCGATCAATAGCCACTCCGTCCAAAAGATGACTAACCGTTTCCGCCGTTAAAGCAGGTCCACCGAGGGCGTTAGCTTCATTGATTTTTTTCTCCCCGTAACCCTCGATATCGGTGCGGGTATCCCGGGGGATGGAAAGCATGGTTAACTTCTGTCTTTGGGGGTCAAAACGCAGTAACAGCATGGTATCGGTTAAACCATCCAAGGAATTAACCGGGGCATGATAACCCAGATCTGGGGTTTGTGCCTCCTTGACATCGGATGTCAACACTTTCGCGCCAACTACCAGAATATTAACGGGGCGGTTGAGGGCGGGAAGTTGCAGATTTTGATAGGATATCGCCTGCTGATTGTTAAAAGCGGCGGCTTCTTGGGGACTAAGAGCAGCTTGTCGCAAAGGTGTGGAGGAGAGAGACACAGCCAACATAGCCCCCGCCGTAGCGGAAACTAGGGCGCAGCCAGTTAAGCCTAGGGCTGTCAGGAACCATTTACCGGACAATCGCCGCTTTTTCACAGGTTTAGCTGCTAATTTGCTTGATTTTCCGCTTTTAAGCCTTGATTTCGTCTTATTAACCACAAATTGCCTCACACAGTCACTAATTATCTCCCTAAAACCATATTTTAAAGGGATGAACTATTTTTTTTCTCAGATACCCGGAAAAGATTATTAAACTAATCGGGTTTTCTAGAGAGTTAGCAGATAATATAGCAGAATTTTTCCTTATAGTTCTTCTGCATGGCAATTTTGTCGAAATATCTAGGGTTTGTTTCGTGGGAGTGGGAAGTGGGGAAGTGGGGAAGTGGGGAAGTGGGGGAGTGGGAAGTGGGAAGTGGGAAGTGGGGAAGTGGGGAAGTGGGGAAATTGAACTAAAACCCCAAAACCCCAAAACCCCAAAACCCCAACCCCCAACACCTAAAACCTAAAACCTGTCTCGGAGTCTGGGAGTCTCCTATCTCCTCATTGGCTGATTTTTTTGTGCAGAAATAACTTTTGTGGTCGATTAAATAACCAATTGATCAACCAACCGTCGGTTTTTTGCAGACGATAACCGCTACTTAAGTACAGTGACTGGGCCGCTAGATTATTATCAAGAACATGGAGGGAAAGTTCCTCAAAACCCCATTCTCTAGCGATCTGTTCACACTTGAGCAGCAATCTCCGGGCCAGACCGGCACGCCGGCGATCGGGACTAACGGCTAAATTAGAGATATAAGGAATGGGAACAGCTAAAAAAGAACTGGATTTTAAGCCGATTTCCGCCGTAGCAACAATAATTTCCTGAGGACCCGTGACGGTGACGCTGGTGTGACTGACTACCAGACAGTGATAGTAAGGGGTATCGGCGCGCAATCGTCCCCGTAAGTCCTCGTAAATGCCTAATTTAAAGATAGGACGCAGAAAAGACCAATAATTGGCCGTGGGGAAAAAACTATCGGTGAGAATTTCCGCCAAGCTTTTGAGATCTTGGCTTTGGGCCAAACGCACCTCGACGGCAATGGCGGCATTGTCACCGGTCGCTTCCGAGTCGGAGGGATTAGACAATAGGTATGAGATAAAACAGGAGTCCACTTTAATCACAGGAGTCGGCAGGGAAGGTGGGGATGGCAGTCCTTATCTGGGAAAGGTAAATAGGGGTAGGAGCTAGTTGGGAGAATCAAGCATCTATCTTAAGGAGAATACCGCAATTTTTCAAGACTACTGAATCAAAATCTCATCCATTCTACTGCCTATAGCTCCAGTTGGGGGAAAGACCGCTATTTTTCGGGAATTTTTTTTGATCTCCAGGCAATGGTTAAGATGGGATGATGCCGGTCAGAACTAATCTCTTTCTTTTTGGGTCAATTAACTATATTCTTTAATCTAATCTATCCTCCTATCCCCTCCATGATCAAAGAAATTTCCGCTTATTTGCAAGTGTTCCGCAGTCAAAAAATGGCGGCTTTGTTATTCTTAGGTTTCGCTTCTGGATTGCCCTTTTTTCTCACCGGTCGCACCCTGCAAGCTTGGATGACCACCGAAGGAGTTGATCTGAAATCGATCGGTTTATTTAGTTTAGTTACCCTCCCCTACTCTCTCAAATTTCTTTGGTCTCCCTTACTCGATCGCTATCTTCCCCCGCTGCTTGGTCGTCGTCGCGGTTGGATTTTAATCGCTCAAATTTGTTTAACTTTAGCGATTGGTTTTATGGCTTTTCAACAACCAAAACAATCTTTAGAATTATTGGCAATTAATGCCCTACTGATTGCTTTTTTTAGTGCCAGCCAAGATATTGCCTACGATGCCTATCGCACAGATATTTTAGAAAAATGGGAGATGGGGGCTGGGGTGGCGATCGGGGTTTTAGGTTATCGTTTGGCTTTAATTTTAACCGGTTCGATCGCTTTAATTTTAGCCGATCACTTTCCCTGGCCTCTCGTCTATCTTTTCCTAGCTGGATTGATGGCTTTAACGATTATTTGGTCTTTTTTCGCCCCAGCTACTCCCCCTAGAGATGATACTCCTCAAACTCTTTTAGAGGCAGTTTGGTTGCCTTTCCAAGAGTTTTTTCAACGCTATCGATTAGGTCAAGGAATGGGCATTCTCGCCTTTATTGTTCTCTATCGTTTAGGGGATGCTTTAGTTAATAATATGGTGACTCCTTTTCTCTTAAAAACTGGTTTCAGTCAAACCGATATCGGGGCGATCCAAGGCGGCCTGGGCATGATAGCAACTATGGTGGGAGTTTTATTAGGTGGTTCCCTGTTAAGTCGTTGGGGAATTAATCGATCGCTCTGGATATTTGGTCTGTTGCAAGCTGTTAGTAATTTAGCCTATTTTATTTTAGCAAATTTAGGTCAAAATTATCCTTTTATGGTCTTGGCTATTAACATTGAAAACTTCTGCGGTGGCTTAGTAACTGCCGCTTTTGTGGCTTTTTTAATGAGTCTTTGTAATGCTCGTTTTACCGCTACTCAGTTCGCCCTTTTATCGAGTTTAATGGCCTTTAGTCGCGATATTTTGGTGGCTCCCGCCGGAGTTTTAGCTGAGGCGATCGGTTGGCAGTGGTTCTTTTTAATCACGGTAATTGCCGCTTTACCCGGGTTAGCGTTATTGCCTTTATTCGCTCCTTGGCAAGAGCAGGATTAAGCTAATTTATGAGCTAGGAAGTGATGATTTATTCCTCCGATTTCACTCGCATAACTACTAAAGTCATATCGTCGCTACTGTCATTTCCCAACCCGGTAAAAGCGGCAACTTTCCCAAATAAATATTCTAGAATCTGTTCGGGATCGGTGTACTTTTGACAGGCTTCTTTAACTGCCGATAGCCAATTTTTCTGATCAAATCTTTCCCCTTTCGAGTTAACTGCATCGGTAAAGCCATCGGTATAATAGATCAGCGTATCTCCCGCTTCTAATTGCACTTGGGCATCGTCATAGATAGAATCGGCCTCTAAACCCACTAATGTCCCTTCCGTGTCGAGAGACTCTAACTCTCCCGTTTTAGCCCGCCACCAGAGGGTGGGATAATGGGCAGCATTACTGTAGCCAAGACGGCGCGTCAGGGGATCATACTCGGAATAAAATAATGTCACGAAACGATGAGAATTATCGAGATCGGCATACATAACCCGATTGAGATGACGCAAAATCTGGGCCGGGGAGTGACGATTTAAAACTTCCGCTCGCAACATTCCCCGGGTCATGGTCATCAATAATCCTGCCGGGACACCTTTACCCATGACATCACCGATCACTATACTCCAAGGAGCGGTACTGGCTTCCATTTCCGCCTCCCTTGCCGGTTTAAATTGATCGTAATTGCAGGGGATAAAATCATAATAATCGCCACCAACGCGATTAGCCGTTTGGCAGTGGGCCGCCAATTCTACCCCCTGAATTTTCGGACATTGCCGGGGTAAAAGACGATTTTGGATTTCGGCAGCGATTTCTAACTCTCGATCCTGACGTTCCTTAGAACGTAATTCGATCGTTAATTCATTATTAGCTATAGCCACCGCCGTTTGATCGGCCACTAGCTGCAACAGTTTACGACGGGTGGGTGTCCAACCATAATCGGGATCGCGACTGAAAACGTATAAACGCCCCCGCTCACTATTTTTTACCAAAACAGGCGTACTATAAACCTGCGTACCCTGTCCGAGAGTTTGCCGGATTTTATGGTCGAGACTATCGAGAAGCGATCGATGATTTTTATTCTCAAGTGCCGGTTCTTGGTTTAATTGTCGGATAATTGCCTCTAATTGTCGGCGTAGTTCCCCATTAATTTGATTATCTTGGCAATGGAGTTGATCGAGCGCCACTTGACCGTTATTTTTGCTCAAAATCAATGCCCCTCCCTCCGCGTCTGCCACTCGTGCGGCCATCAAGGGGGTAAGATCGAGGAATTGGTTTAAATTATTGAAACTCCGCAGGGCAAAACCGAGGGAACTTAAGAGATTTTGAACTTTGTTTTGTTCGCGATATAAACTAGCGACTAACTCTTTTAAGGCTAAAATTGGCTTGATATCGGTACTTTGATCGCCCATATTGACGGTGGGAGTGGTGAGGGTGTCGCTCGGTTCCGGCTCAGAAAGCATAAAATGATTTTTGTGGCGGTGACATGATTATAGCTAGATGGTCATTGGGTTATGACCTGTTTAAGTCTAACAGTATAGTGGATCTTTTCCTGACCGCCACAATTTAACCCTGATGTTTTATTATTTCCGTTTTGTCACACCGAAGTCTGAGGCTGATAGCTTGACCTTATAATAGTTAGGAATATGTAACTCAATCCATTGACTTTATGACCTTGCCTCTCGATGTTCCCACGGCGATTAATCAACGTCGTTCCATTAAAACTTTTACCACCGATCCGATCGCCCCGGAACTGCTGAAAACCCTAGTAGAATTAACCGTTGCCGCACCTAGTAGTTTCAACATCCAAGATTGGCGAATTATCTTAGTACAGGATGAGGCACAAAAGGCCGCTTTAGCCGAGGCCGCTTGGGGACAAAAGCAAATTATCCAAGCGCCGGTTACTTTTGTTTTCGCTGCCGATGCTGCCGCAGGAGGAGGAGAGCTAACCCCCATCTATGAACAGGCCCTCAGTACAGGTGCTTGGAGCGAAGGCACGGTAAAATATTTTAAACAGGCAATCCCGGGATTTCAAAAGGATTTGGGCGAAAAAACCCGGGAATACGCGATTAAAGATGCGATGATCGCCGCTACTCATCTGGTTTTAGCTGCCGAAAGTCTCGGTTTATCTAGTTGTTTTCTCAACGGTTGGATCGAGGACAAGGTAAAAGCGGTGATCGGTGCTGCCGATCATCCCCATCTGGCGATCGCTGTTGTCGTTCCCATCGGTTACGCGGCGGAACCGCGGCTTAATCCGGGGCGTTTACCTTTAGATTACAATGTTTTTGTGGATCGCTTGGGTAATCCCTATCAAATCTAAACTTTAGCGATGACTTTCTCTCCCTCAGCTTGGTTAACGCCCTTTTTTTACACTCCCCTTTGGCGCGCTGGGGGTGTGTCCATCACTCTCGGTTGGATTATTGGTACTCTTGTACTGTTTATTCTTGTCACCTGTCTGACGATCGCTTTTAAAAGTTTACTAAAAAATCGTCTGCTGAAAAGTATCGGTTTTGATGAGGGTAATCGAGAAGCGATCGCAACTCTGGCTAGTTTTGCTTTTGGGGCTTTTGGTTATATTATCGCCCTACAATTGACTGGATTCAATCTCGCTTCGATCGCTGTTTTAGCCGGTGGTTTGGGGGTGGGTATCGGTTTCGGTTTGCAGGAGTTAACCAAAAATCTCACCAGTGGTTTAACTTTGTTGGTGGAACGCAAGTTAAAAGTGGGCGATTTTATCGAATTTGAGCAAACAAAGGGTTATATCCGGGAAATATCGATTCGTTCCACCACCATTCGCACTGTTGATGGTGCAGAGTTAATCGTTCCTAACACAATCCTAACTAGCAATCGCGTCCAGAATTGGCATTATCCCGACTCGCGCATTCGAGTCATTGTACCGGTGGGAGTTGCCTACGGTACGGATCCTTTGATAGTAACGGAAATTCTGCTGCAATCAGCCTATATGTCGGGAGAAATTGCCTTTAATCCGCTTCCCAAGGTGATTTTTAACGGTTTTGGTGATAGTGCTTTAAATTTCGAGTTGTGGGTATGGGTGGAAAAAGTCGAACGGTCCGCTTTTCTGAGAAGTTCCCTACACTTCATTATCGAGCATAATCTGCGTCATCGGGGCATAACGATTCCTTTTCCCCAGCGAGAGTTATGGTTGCATAATACCGACAGTTTTGAGGCAGTTAAGGAACAGGATCAGGAGATAGTTAAACCTTCAAAACCGCTATCGTTAAAAGAAATGTTATTGGAGGTGAGTTACTTTAAACATTTTAACGATCTGCAATTGCGTGTATTAATTGAAATGGGTTGTCGTAAACATCTCCAGGACGGGGATATTTTAATTAGACAGGGAGAAAGAACTAATTATTTCTGTATTGTTTTGCAGGGACAAGTGGATGCTTTTTATGAAAACGATAAAATCAGTCGTAAAATTTTTACTTTTAATAAAGGTCAATATTTTGGGGAATTACCGTTAATATTAGAGGTTCCCTATCCCACCACTATGCAAGCAGTGGGGGAAACCTTGTTATTTTTGCTCGATCGTCAGGGTTTTCAGCATCTTATCACTACTTATCCGGCTCTAGCGGAGGAATTCACTCAGGCACTCACCCAACGTCAAGAGGAATTGCGCGAATGTCAGCAGAAATTGGGAGAAATGGGGCTTTTAGACTCGGAAGACCTGAAAAATCCCGTCTCTTGGCTGCGACAACGGTTAAAGAGCTTTTTTGCGACTTAAAAGGGAATGACAACAGATTTACAGCCTTTTTTCTCTAGCAGTTATCTTAATGATGAGGTACGAAGCTGAGAATAGGGAGTCGCTACCTGCGGACAACTGATAAGATATCCCTGTTGTTTTCAGGGATGAGAAGATGTGGACGTCCAAACCCCCTCGTACTCCCAGTCAAACCAAAATTTAAGCTATAGCAATTCTCTGACTTATGAGGTACAGTAGCAACAGTGAGTAAACCAATTGCGAATATCTTTTTGAGTAACTTCTAACATCGCCAATTCAATCCCTTCTATTAAGTCTTTGTAAGTTCTCGCCTTCAGTTTTCTTAACATCGCTTTGACTTTTGACCAAAAGTTTTCAATAGGAGAGAATTCGGGAGAATAAGGAGGTAAATAGATGAGTCTAGCTTTTTCTTGTTCGATTATTTCTCTGACCATTTCTCCGATATGAATCTTGGCGTTATCCATGATCAGACAGTCTCCTTCTTTAATTTTTGGCAGCACTTCCTTCAGAATAAATCCTTCAAATGTTACGGCATCCACTGCACCGTATATGTTGACTGATGCGACAACTTTTTCTAAGCTTATAGCACTAATTATTGAAATATTTCTACCTCTTTTTTGTGGTTTTCTTCCCCTAGCTCTTTGGCCAATTAAGGCTCTAGCATAGAGTCTCAAAAGGGCTAAATTTACCCCCGATTCATCGATAAAAATTAGTTTTGATGCCTCAATTTCCCGAACTTCTGACCAGTATTCCACTCTTTTTTGCTGTACCCTGTCACTTTCTTTTTCCGCCGCGTGTAGTGTTTTTTTTGAAACTGTAATTGAGTTTTTGCGTCAGCCGCCCCAAGGTGGCTCTACTGACTTTCACCTGTGTCTTTTCATACAGTAAGTCCGATAATTCTTCGAGAGTTGCATCATTGTTAGCTTCGATGATTTCTATTAAAATTATCAGTTGTTCACTATTTAACTTGGTTGGCGGACTTCCCCCTTGCGGACGAGGACGGATATCTCCTGTTTCTTTATGTTGCTTCAATAACTTCTGAATAAAGCTTTTGGCCACGTCAAATCTCTGAGCTAGTCCTCGAATGGAAATTTTTTCTTTCTTCCAGACATCGATAATTTTTTGGCGAAAATCTACGGAATAGGGTCTCATAGGAAGCTGGTAAGTTCTATTATTTGTCTATTTGCTTTCCATTGTACCTCATAGCTCCAAGAATTGCTATAATTAATTTTTCCTGAATATCTCCACAGGGTAATTCTCCATGGTCATGAATTACTAAACATTCGCGGATCTCTTGCAGACTCAAACCCAAAGATTGTAATCTCTTGACAAATAGCAAGCGATGGACAGTATCGGGAGTAAATAGGCGAAATTGTCCCTCTGTCCTCTCAGGGGACTGAATTAGTCCTAATTCCTCGTAATAACGAATCGTTTTAATCGAAACACCACTTTCTAGGGAAAGTTGACCGATTCTGAGCATTAATTTTTGCTCCTTAATCCTATCCTTCCCCCATGATAAAATCTCCCCTTGACTGGAGAATCAAGGGGGGAAAGAAATATTTTTTTTAATTGACTTTACACTCAACCCCAAAACCGACCAAGAGAACTTTTTCTAACGGTTCCCCCTCCTGGGGACGTTGATAGTTAATAATTTTGCGAATTCGCAGGTCTGGATTGATTAAAGTAATTGAATCCACGGAAACACTGCGAGTATAATTGGTGGTCATTAATAACTCTCTCGTGGTGGAATCAAAACGAAAAGCGGAGATAATTGGTCTTGCTTCTTCGTAGGCGCGATCACGAAGATAATCCCCTTCTAAATAACCGTTATTTTCTGCTTTAACCACAAATAAAAGATTAAGATTTTGTCGGACTTCTTCCCCTTTTTCCGAGATGGTATAGAAACCTAAATTAAACCCAGGGATACTTTCTAAATCAGCAATCTCAGGATAGTTATTATCTGTGAGAACTTTCTGTTTAATCTCCCTAGTTAGGGGTTGAATGAGAAATTCAGTACGGGAACGTTCCACTTCTTGATCAGCTAGATAATGATAGGTTCTTTCTGTTTGCCAACTACCGACACAATAGGCAAAAAATTGCTGAAAAACTTCGGTATTCATAGACTTAATTCTCCTCTTATCAGTATTTTAATTTTAAGTTATTTTATCAGTAACTTGTTCCCTATTTTCAAAACCATAACAATCTCGAACCAGATAAAGTGGCCTACCCTTGACTTCCTCATAAACCCTGCCAATATATTCGCCAATAATACCAAGAGTGAGTAATTGAATTCCTCCTAAAAATAGGACAGCAACCATCAGAGAAGCGTATCCGGGTACATCGATTCCTAAAATAATAGTCCTGAGCATTAAAAAACTAGCATAAACAAGACTAATAAAGGCAATGATAAATCCTACATAGGTCCAGACTTTCAGAGGGAAAAAACTAAAAGAGGTAATACCATCAAGGGCAAAATTCCATAATTTCCAGTAATTCCATTTAGTTTGTCCTTGATACCGGGGTTCTCGATCGAATAAAATTGATGTCTGTTTATATCCCACCCAAGCAAATATTCCTTTCATAAATCTTTGACGTTCGGGCATTTTTTTAATTGATTCTACCACTCGGCGATCAATCAAGCGAAAATCTCCCGTATTAGGGGGAATAGGAACGCGACTTAATTTATTAATGACTTGATAGAAACCTTCTGCTGTAAAACGTTTCAACCAACTTTCACCAATTCTAACCCGACGGGACGCATAAACCACATCATAACCCTGCTGCCATTTTTCGATCATTTCGGCAATTAATTCGGGGGGATCTTGTAAATCAGCATCAATAGGAATTACTGCCATCCCTTGACTGTAATCAATTCCTGCTGACATGGCAATATCTTTACCAAAATTACGGGATAAATTAACCACTTTAATTTGTGGGTAAAGTTGATGATATTCCAGGAGATTTTTGAGAGTATTGTCACGACTCCCATCATTAACGCAAACAATCTCATAACTGGTATTTAGTGCCTCTAAAACTGCTAAAAGTCGCCGAAAGAGAGCATGGATATTTTCTTCTTCGTTATACAGAGGAACAACAACAGATATTTTCACTGGTATTTGATTTGATAGCATATTAATTGACAAAAAACTAGAGAAATTTCCTAACCAATGTCAGCAATTAAAACTTGTTCGTACTTACCTGCTGCTTGTTGCCAAGTATAATTATCTTCGATTAATTTGCGAGCATTTCTAGATAATTTTTCTCGCAATTCTGCCGATTCAAAAAGACGACTAATCGCCGTACAATATTCCTCAATATTATTAGCCCTTAACGCTGCTAAAGGAACATTATTTCCCTCCACTGTTAACCCTTCTAAACCTCGATCGCTGGCCACCACTGGCACCCCCGCCGCCATGGATTCTAGGGTTTTGAACTTCATTCCAAAACCCGTTCTTAGGGGAATAACTGCCACAGTTGCCTGATGAAGATAGGTGGTCATTGATGGTACGCGTCCCGTCACAATCACTCCTTTTAACTTAGTTAATTCTTGCACTTCTAGGGATGGATTAGCACCGACTAGAGTTAAAGTAGTATCGGGGTAAGTAGTTTGAATACGAGGTAAAATTTCCCTGGCTAAAAAACAGGCCGCATCGATATTAACCCAATAATCTAACCCACCGATAAACACTAAATTATGTCCAGCAGCATCCTGGGAACGATAGGGAAACAAATCTAAATCTACTGCATTAGGAATTAAATAAATCTCTCGATTGGGGGCAAATTCTTCCATTTGTTTTTGATCATCATCGGTGGTGACGACAATTTTTGAGAATTTCTGCACAGTTTTTTGTTCGTATCGACGCAGGAGAGGAAGGTAGAGACGATCCCGTAATTCTTGACTAGAAACCCCAATTTCTAATTGACTTTTGCAGGTTTGATAGAGGGAACTATGCACATCAATTACTGTCCTAATTTGCTGTTGCCATTGGGGACGAATATAAATTTCATTAACACTATGTTCACTGGTAATTACTGAGAATTTTTGACTCTTAACTGCCCTATCTATCCAGTTCTGCATCTCTTGAGAATAGCCAAAAAGTACATTGGGAGGGGTTCCCGTTTGCAGGAATTGAGCTAATCTTTGCAGTTTAGCAATTATTCCAGTTTTGGCATCTCGAGGACGGGGAAAAACTACCAATTCACTAACAAAGTTACCTAACTTTTCTACCTCCTCATCGCTGACATCAGCAGTACGCTGAACGATGAGAGTAATATCATGATTTTTGCTGAGATACTTGAGTAAATTAAAAGTTCTGCCCTGAGTTCCTCCTCTGGTTGGTGGATAGGGAAAGGCGGAACTAATCATTATGATATTCATAGCTATTTCTCTAAACGATTTTCTACCATCATGCGGACAATATCGGTCATTTTGTATTGTGCTTGCCAACCTAATTTTTCCTTAGCTTTGTTGGGATTGCCGCGACTAATGGCTAAATCTGTTGGTCTTAATAAACTTCGATCGGAAATTACATGATCTGGCCAATTTAAGCCCACAGTAGCAAAAGCTGTGGCGACAAAATCCTCCAGTTTTGAACTTTCTCCCGTGGCAATGACGTAATCATCGGGTTGCTCCTGTTGCAACATTAAATACATCGCTTCAACGTACTCCGGCGCCCAACCCCAATCCCTTTGAATATCCATATTTCCTAAGTGCAAAGTTTCAGGACTTCCCTGGGCAATTCTAGCCACGGCAGCGATAATTTTTTGGGTGACAAAGCGCTCGGGACGCAGGGGAGATTCATGATTGAAAAGGATGCCTGAACAGGCAAAAATTCCATAGGCTTCTCGATAATTAGCTACTTCCCAAAAAGCCGCCGATTTGGCGACAGCGTAGGGACTGCGAGGACGAAAAGGGGTATTTTCATCGGCAGAATTATCGCCAATATCCCCGAAACATTCACTCGATCCAGCATTATATAATTTAATTTTTGCTCCAGTAAATCGAATTGCTTCTAAAAGATTTAAGGTTCCCGTGGCAATACTTTCTAAGGTTTCCACCGGCTGCTCAAAAGATAAACCCACAGAACTTTGTCCAGCCAAATTATAGACCTCATCCGGCTGAATTTTAATTAAGACCTGTAGGACACTGCGAAAGTCGTTCAGTGCCATCGATTCTAGTTTTACCTGTTCCTTGATTCCCAAACGTTTCAGGTTACTAAAAGATGACATTTGGGCATCCCGGGAGGTGCCACAAACTGTATAGCCTGCTTTTAACAGTAATTCGGCTAGGTAGGCTCCATCCTGCCCCGATATACCACAAATTAACGCTTTTTTACTCATTTATTTACAATAATTTACTTTTGAGGGTTTAACATCGCCTTGGCGGCTTCGCTTAAATAACCGATTTGTCCGTAGGCATAGAGAAGATTCTCAAAGCTTTTAGCGGGATCATTGATAAATTTGACAGATTTAACCAATCCTCTCACCAAGCGCTCACCTCCTCGCCTAAATTGAGCCAATCCCGTTCTTCCTGCCACTTCTTCCCGGTAGTGTTCGCTGATGCCTTGCCACCAACTGCGACGCATAAACCATTGACGATTGATTCTTTCTGGGGCAACATTGTGTTCCACCAATGCTGCGGGAAAATAGCCCACTTGCCATCCCTGGGCGAGTGCCAGTTCCGTAGTGTATAATTCCTCGTTAGAGAGGAGTTTTTTGCCAATTCTTCCCAAATTAGGGTCAAACCCGCCAATTTTCTCCAAGAAATCCCGCCGAATTGAGTAATTAACCCCTCGCGGAGTTAAATCCGCTTGGCTAATGTATAACACATTGTCGCCCAAATCGAAAGCCCCTAAACCCCCTGCTAACTCATCGGATAACCAATTGGGTTGACTGTAGCCTTGCGGCCAAATTAAGGCGACTTTTCCCCCCGCTACTGCCAGTTTTTCGTTATTTTCGTAAGCATTTAACAGAATTTGCAACCATTGAGGACTAGCGATCGCATCGTCATCCAAATATGCTAAGATCGGCGCCCTAGTTTCCTTCGCCCCGCGATTTCTGGCGGTAGATAGCCCTAAAATAGGTTCGTAAACGTATTTTAGCCGCCCATCTCCCAGACGTGACTCGGCCACTTGACGGGTTTTATCGGTGGATGCGTTATCAACCACTAAAATCTCGCAATCTGGGCAAGTTTGCGCCAAAAGACTATCGATCGCTCCTTCTAGGTAGTGATCGCGGTTGTGGGTACAGATAATCCCTGCTATTTTAGGAGCCATGGCCATCAAGGTTACTCATTCAATACTCTAAAACTTAACATTCCTTTGCAAAAATGTAAAAATACTTTTTAAAGCCGTCAGCCGTCAGCCGTCAGCTTTTTAGTCATCAGCCGTCAGCCGTTAGCTTTTTTCTCTCGATATCCCGATATCCCTGTTCACTAATAACGAATAACTGATTACTGATTACTGATACCATTTTTCTTTATTTGCGTCACAACGAATGCAGGCTTGGCAAGCATTCGAGCGTGGATGTCTGTCATGGATTTAGAAATTTGGTATGATTACTGATTACTGATTACTGATTACTGATTACTGAAATATTATGCCGAAAGTAACTGTTTGTATTCCCACCTATAACCGCGCCGATTATCTCACCTATTCGATTAATAGTGTCTTGCGGCAGACTTATGAAGATTTTGAGTTAATTGTCTGTGACGACGGTTCTTCTGATCGAACCCCAGAAGTGGTGGCAGCATTTCAGGATTCGAGAATAATTTATCTGCGTCATCCCCAAAATATTGGCAGAAGCTTAAATATGCGATCAGGTTTTACGGCTGCTCGGGGAGAATATTTTATTAAATTCGATGATGACGATGGACTAACTCCTGAATTTTTAGCGAAAACTGTCCCTATTTTAGATCAAGAAAAAAACGTTGATTTTGTCTGTACCGATCACTGGATTATTGATAAATTTGGACAAAGAGTTGTATCAGCAACAAAAAAAAATTCAGCGAAATGGGGCAAAGATAGATTACAACAAGGGATTATTCCTGATTTAGAAAGACAAACTTTTTTCTATAAAAGTTTACAGGTGGGTTCGACTCTTTTCCGTTATCAATCTTTGGCCGATGTGGATTATATGCGCCCTCAAGCGGATGGTTGTGAAGATTTTGATTTATTAGTGCGTTTAGCCTTAGCCGGAAAACAAGCTTATTTTCTGCCGGAATTATTAATGGAATATCGTTTTCATGGCGGTCAAACTAGCTTAAAACAAGCGGTTCACTTTTTGCAAGCAAACTTGTTTTGTACAGAAGGTTATCACTTTAATGATCTAAAATTAGAAGAAGAAAGAGTGAAAAGGACGGCTTTTTTACAGGAATGTTTGGGAATAAGATTAATTGAAAAGGGAGAAACCGAAGCTGGGCGAGTTTTAATAGAAAAAGCCTCGCAATTGTCAGGAAAATCCCGACGGGCCAGACTAGGTTTACTGCTTTCCTATTTACCTCTGAACTTGAGACAATTAGCTTTTCAAGGTTTCCGTCAACTACGCCCCAAAGATTACGCCGAACAGGTGAGATCTGTATAAACTATAATTTATAGCAGTTATCTTATGTCGATACCAAATTAGGTTACACTTCATTTTTGTGACCAACGCTACCAGTTTTAAAATTTAACTATCTATGGATACTATTCATGTTACGGGAATTCGTGCCTACGGTTACACAGGATATCTGGCCGAAGAACAGGTTTTAGGTCAATGGTTTGAGGTGGATTTATCCCTAGAAGTTGATATCAGCATTGCTGGCAAAAGTGACGCAATTGAAGATACTCTAGATTATCGACAGGCGATCAAAATTGTCAAACACCAGATTGAAACCAGCAAATTTGCCCTAGTGGAAAAATTGGCCACAGTCATCGCTGAGGATATCCTACAACTCGATCGAGTGCGACAGGTAAGAGTACAATTATCGAAACCTGCCGCCCCAATTCCCCATTTCACCGGTAAAATCACCATCGATATTACTAGATATCGTTGAGTTTACGGGTATTATCGACTAAACTTCGCGCAAAAGCGTCAAAACGTTGGGAAAGCTTCTCGTCAAGGATTTTTCCGTCTTCGTTGAAGACTTTCCACGCTTGTCCTAAGCTAATTTGTTCGGGAATTACCCAAGCATGAACCCAACGGAGAATGATTCTTAAGTCATTTAGGGCGTTACTATTGGATTGGCCGCCTAAAACACTGATTAATCCAGCAACCTTTCCCGATAACTCCTCAAAACTCATTAAATCTAGGGCATTCTTCATCACACCACTGACACTGCCATGATACTCCGGTGTCGCCAAAATTAATCCCGCTGCCGATTTAACCGTTTGCTGCATTTTGGCCACATCGGGATAGTCAGAATAGTCATCTCCCCCGTTACAGAAGGGTAAAGAGAGTTTTCTCAGGTCAATTATCTCTGTTTCTACTCCTAACGCCTGTACTCGACTGATAGCAACTTCTAACGCCATCGCACTATAGGATCCTGGGCGTAAACTGCCATTAATACCAACAATTTTGATCATAGAATTTATACGAACTCATAACGACTACATATAAGCTAACAAAAAAAAGAGACAATTGGGGAAGCTTAGTTAAAAAAATATGTCGATGGGGCGGAGGGGGCGATCGATCTAAGTTTTAATGGAAGTAGAAAGAAAGATTTATTCCATTTCCCCTGATTGCCATGCCAGAATTTCTCGATTTTCTCAAACATAAATACGCCTATGTGGCTATTGGTGAATTTAAACCGGGGTGTTTTTCCGAAGCCCAAAAACTCTACGAAAAAGCCGTTTCCACCTATTCCACGGGATTCCAGGGAGCTTTTCTGTTGCAAAAACCCGGAACCGATGAAGGAATTGCCGTGATCATCTGGGATAAAATCGATGATATGGAGGCAAATAAAAGCGAAGCCCACGAATTATTGCTGAAATCCATGGCTCCTCTGTTTGCGAAACCTCCTGTCACCGATTTTTACGAAGTATGTAGCGAGATAGAAGGTTCCCCCATTTAGGGATAATGTTTCTTTTCGGTGGCGATTAATTTGGCGGCTAAAACCCCGCCTAGAAAGCCAAATAAATGTCCTTGCCAAGAAATCCCCGGACGAGAAGGCAAAACGCCCCAAATTGTGCCACCGTAGAGTAAGAAGACTAGAATTGACAAGAGTATAGAAGGAATATTTCTCTGGAAATAGCCCCGCAGTAATAAAAAACCTAAATAGCCAAAAATCAAGATACTTGCTCCGATATGGATGGATCCGGGAGCAGCAAATAACCAGACTCCTAACCCCCCCACCAGCATAGTTAACCCAGTCACAATAAAAAAGTCACTGGTTTCCTGTAACATCACCAACCAACCAAGAATCAGGAAAGGAACCGTATTAGCGATAAGATGGGGAAAGTCACCGTGTAGGAAAGGTGCGAAAAGAATACCCCGCAATCCGATGACTTGATGGGGCATAATCCCGAAATAGTCTAAACTGCCCCGAAAAACAAATTGATCTAAAATCTCTAACAGCCAAAAAATCGCCACAAAGGTAGCGAGGATTATTGCTTGGGTTTTTATTTCTTGCCGTGATCCTTGACTCATAAGATTGATGGATGAGTTATTTTTTCCCATTTTGACTCTCCCCCGCTAACCGCTCGCGCGGTGTAGCGGGGGATTCTCGGTTCTTAGGCTTTTAACTAGATCGACTTGGTTTAACCGGTCGATCCCCGTCAAATCGCCTCCGCGAGCGTTTTCTAACACGGTCAGTCCGACCGCGTTTTTTCCCCGGTTCTCGATTACCTTTGCTGATGCCGTGTCTCTCGGTTCAATGTGGCCGCAAGAATCACACCGGTGAACTCTTTCTGATAACGCTTTTTTGCCGGTAATCGCGCCACAATTAGGACACTCTTGCGAAGTTCCGTTTTTATCAACCTTAAGATAATATTTTCCCCGTTTCCAAATAACAAACGGTAGTATCTCATTAATAAAACTACCGATGCCTGAATCCAGAGATTGTTTTCTAACGATCCCTCTAGACCAGGAAACGAAGTTAATATCTTCGACAAAGATATTATCAGCAAGATCACAAAGGTAATGAGCTAGTTTAAAGTGCCAATCTCTACGAGTATTAGACACTTTTTCGTGTAATCTTGCTATCTTCTCCTGAAGTTTTAACCAATTGCTAGAGCCTTTAGTTTTCCGTTTCAAGCGTCTTTGTAGCAATTTAAGCTTACTCTGTACTTTCAACAAAAATCGAGGGGCTTTG
>VYKR01000020.1_pt1 | contig 39488 bp, 39 predicted proteins | sample 5109561 | NCBI WGS metagenome assembly VYKR01 (sample SAMN12291799, study PRJNA351875) | freshwater metagenome | isolation source: freshwater lake | place: USA: Michigan, Ford Lake | collected 2015-08-15
GGCGAGACTTGCGCCCGCCCGGATGCGCGCGGCCAGCGCATTCGCGCCGCCCTGGTCGGCGACCACGACCTGCGCGATCGTGCGCCGCTCGCTGGGACCGTATTGCGCACGGTCGCGCTGGTAGGCGGCGGCGATCTCCGCCTCGGTCGGCTGCGCGCGCGCCTGTTCCGGGGTGACCACCGCATAGCGAACGGCGCGCCGCTCGGGCACGGTGTAGCGCGCCAGGTTGCGACGGTAGAAGGTCTGGAGCTCGGCCGCGGTCGGCGCGGGGCCGGCGGGCACGGCGGCGGCGGGGATGAAACCGATCTGCCCCGCCCGCCGCTCGAGCAGTAGCGAGGCATAAGGAAGGGCAAGCTGGGCTGGCACTTGAGCGGCGCCCGTCTGAGGCGCGGTCAGCCGCCGTCCCATCAGCTCGCGCGCGATGTCGGCGCGCACCTGCGCATCGGTCAGGCGGCGCTGCTGGAGCAGACTTTGGTAGAGGTTCTGGTCGAACTGGCCCGTGGGGCCGAGCAGGGCGGGGATGCTGGCGATCTCGCCGTCGACCGACCGCTTGCTGATCACCACGTCTTCGCCGGTGCCGAACGCCCAGATCGCGCGCCCGTCGACGAGCCGCTCGACCGCCTGCTCGAGCCCGCCCGCCGACAGGAACTGCGCGATGTCGAACGTCGGCTGCTGCTGCCGGGCAGCCTGCACCTGCGACTCCGCGCTCTGGCGCAGTTCAATAGCGGGGATGCCCTCGCCGCCCACCTCGGCCACGTCGCCGCTCGCCACCGCGCCGCCCGGCGTCAGGTCGCTCACGTCGGCGGCGGCAAAGGCAAAGGCGATCGCGCCCAGCACCAGGAACGACACGATGATCCCTGCCCGCGACTTGGTGAAACGCCGAAAGAATTGGAGCATGGCGGGAGTGGGACCGATCGGCTGTTGAAGCGCCGGTGTCTTTACGGACGCGACCCGTCCGCAGCAAGCGGCCGGTTGCGCGTGGGGGCGGGGGCGCTATCGACGGTGAGAACGAGTGAAGGGGCTAAGATTTATGCGGCGCAAGCTGATCGCGGGAAACTGGAAGATGAACGGCAGCATGGCCGCGCTGGCCGAGCTGGACGCGATCGGTGCCACGGCGGCGACCACGCCGGGCGTGGACGTCGCGGTCGCCGTGCCCGCAACGCTGATCGCGTCGGCGGCGCAGCGCGTGCGCGGGCTGTCGGTCGGGGCTCAGGACGTGCATCAGGGGGAGTGCGGCGCGCATACCGGCTGCGTGTCGGCGGCGATGGTGCGCGAGGCGGGCGCGCGGTTCTCGATCGTCGGCCATTCCGAGCGTCGCGCCGATCAGGGGGAAAGCGACGCGCATGTGCGCGGCAAGGCGGAAGCGGCGCACGCGGCGGGGTTGCAGGTGATCCTGTGCGTCGGCGAGACGCTGGACGACCGCGACGCGGGCCGCGCCGAGGCGGTCGTCACCGCCCAGCTCGCCGCCTCGCTGCCCACACACGCTGAGGGCGAGTGGCTAGCGGTAGCCTATGAGCCGATCTGGGCGATCGGCACCGGCCGCACCCCGACCGTGGCGGACGTCGCCGCGATTCACGGCGCACTGCGGGCGAAGCTGCGCGACCTGTTGGGCGAGGAAGCGGACGCGATCCGCTTGCTATATGGCGGGTCGGTGAACGATGCCAACGCCGCCGAGCTGCTCGGCGCGGACGACGTCGACGGCGCGCTGGTCGGCGGGGCCAGCCTGACCGCGACCAAGTTCGTGCCGATCATCGAGGCGGCGGCGCGTATCGCTTCTTGAGCATCGCCCAGGCGGCGCGCAGGCCCAACGCCTCGCCGCCCTTGGGCCGGCCGGGCTTTGCAGCCGTCCGCCAGGCAAAGGTGTCGAGGTGCGCCCAGGGCGTCCCCGCCGGGACGAAGCGCCGCAGGAACAACGCGGCGGTGATCGCCCCGGCCATGCCGCCCTCCGGCGCGTTCTGGAGATCGGCGACGTCCGATTTCAGCAGGTCATCGTAACCGTCCCATAGTGGCAGTCGCCATAACGGGTCGCGAACCTCCTCGCCCGCCGCCAGCAGATCGGCCGCGAGCGCCTCGTCGTTTGCGAAGGTCGCGGGCAGGTCCGGCCCCAGCGCCACCCGCGCCGCCCCGGTCAGCGTCGCGAAATCGAGGATCAGCGCGGGCGAGCCCTCCGCCGCCTTGGCGAGGGCGTCGCCGAGGATGAGCCTGCCCTCCGCGTCGGTGTTCGTATTCTCGACGGTGAGGCCCAGACGGGTGCGCAGCACGTCGCCCGGCCGGAAGGAAGAGGCGGACACGGCGTTCTCGACGGCGGGGACGAGCAGGTGGAGCCGCACCGGCAAGGCCGCCGCCATGACCAGCCGCGCCAGGGAGAGCGCGTGCGCCGCGCCGCCCATGTCCTTCTTCATCAGACGCATGCCCGCCGACGGCTTGATATCGAGCCCGCCCGTATCGAAGCACACGCCCTTGCCGATCAGCGCGATGCGCGGATGCGTCGGATCGCCCCATTCGAGCTCGATCAGGCGCGGCGCGCGCTCGCGCGTCGCCGCCTGGCCGACCGCGTGGATCATCGGATAGCCTTGCACCAACGCGTCACCGCGCGTCACGCTCAGGGCCGCGCCGAACTCCTTGGCGAGCGCTTCCGCCTCCGCTTCCAGCTCGGCGGGGCCGAGATCGGCGGCAGGGGTGTCGACCAGGTCGCGCACTCGCGCGGTCGCGTCGGCGAGCCGGACCATTTCGCCGATGCCCGCGACCTCCGTCGTGAGCAGCACGCGGGGGCTACTATCGGTCGGCTTGCGATACCGGTCGAACCGGTGCTGCGCGAGCATCCAGCCGAGCGCGGCCGGGCCGGGATCGCCGTCGGCCAGCCGGTATGTTCCGGGCGGCAAGGCCGACCCGCGCGACGCGATGCGCCAGGGCGAGGCGACCGGCTCGTCGCACACCAGCAGCGCCGACCAGTCCTCCGCCATCTCGCCGGGCAGGATGGCACTATCCCCCGCCTTGCCCGTCAGCATCTGGGCGCCGAGCATCGTCCGGACGCGCGGCGTGCGTTGGCCGAGCCAGTCGGCATAGTCGGCCGGCCTGACGACGTGAAGGGTGCGAGCGGGCTCGCCGCGATCGGGCTGGAGCAGGGCCGCGAAGTCGGTCATGCGTCGACCTCGACAGGCGCGCCGTACAGGTCGTGTTCGTCCGCATCCTCGATCAGCACGGGGACGATGTCGCCCGCCCGAAGGTGCGCCGCGTCGCGCAGAAAGACTTGGCCGTCGATGTCGGGCGCGTCTGCCTGGCTGCGGCCGGTCGCGCCTTCCTCGCCCACCTCGTCGATGATGACCGGAAGCGTGCGGCCGATCTTCAGCTGGAGCTTCGCGGCGGAGATGGCGGCGGTGCGCTCCATCACGCGGGCGTAGCGTTCTTCCTTCACCGCTTCAGGCACGTGATCGGGGAGCGCGTTGGCGGCGGCGCCCTCCACGGGTTCGAACCGGAACGCGCCCACCCGGTCGAGCTGAGCCTCGTCGAGCCAGTCGAGCAGATACTCGAAATCCGCCTCCGTCTCGCCCGGAAAGCCGACCACGAACGATGAGCGGATCGCGATGTCGGGGCACACCTCACGCCAGCCGCGAATGCGCTCCAGCACCTTCGCGTCGTTGGCGGGGCGCTTCATCCGCTTGAGCACGGACGGGCTGGCATGCTGGAAGGGGATGTCGAGATACGGGAGCACCAGCCCCTCCGCCATCAGCGGGATGACGTGGTCGACATGCGGATAGGGGTAGACGTAATGCAGCCGGACCCAGGGCGCGATCCGCCCGAGTTCGCGCGCGAGATCGGTCATGTGCGGCTTCACCTCACGACCTTTCCAGGCCCGCGGCTCGTGCCGGATATCGACGCCGTAGGCGGAGGTGTCCTGGCTGATGACCAGCAGCTCCTTCGTGCCCGCCGCGACCAGCTTCTCCGCTTCGCGCAGGATCGCGTCGGGACGGCGGCTGGCGAGGTCGCCGCGGAGCGAGGGGATGATGCAGAACGAACAGCGGTGGTTGCAGCCCTCCGAGATCTTCAGATAGCTGTAATGGCGCGGGGTCAGCTTGAGCTCGGTATCCTCGACCGCGCCGCCGGGCACGAGGTCGAGATAGGGCGAGCGCGCGACCGGCGCGGCCTGGTGGACGGCGCTGACGACCTGTTCGTATTGATGCGCGCCCGTGACCGCGAGGACCTGGGGGAAACGTGCGCGGATCGCGTCCGCTTCCTTACCCATGCAGCCGGTGACGATCACGCGGCCATTCTCCGCGATCGCCTCGCCGATCGCCTCCAGGCTCTCCTCCTTGGCGCTGTCCAGGAAGCCGCAGGTATTGACGAGCACCACGTCCGCGCCCTGATAATCGGGCGACATGGCATAGCCTTCCGACCGCAGCTTGCCGAGGATGCGCTCGCTGTCGACCAGGTTCTTCGGACAGCCGAGCGAAACCATGCCCACGCGGGGCGGTGAGGGGAGAACGGTGGCCATGGGAACCATTGCATGTAGCGCGGACGGGCGGGTTTTTCCAGCGACCTATCCCCCTTACGTCACCGCAGGCTTTGGCTTCCGGCAAAGTGATACTTTGCCGGGCACCCTTGACCCGGCGTCCCGCTTCTTCTTTCCGGGACGAAGGTTGACGGGACCCCCGATCGAGTCCGGGGTGACGAAGAGGAGGGTAAGTGGCTGACAAGATGCTCGCGATCGGCTTGATGTCCGGCACCTCGCTCGACGGCGTCGACGCCGCGCTGATCGAGACCGACGGCGAGGGCTATGTCCGCCCGGTCGCGTTTCGGGGAGAGGACTACTCCGATGCCGCGCGCGCGCAGCTGGCCGAGGCGACTGCGGCCGCGCTCGCCTACGATGCGCCACGCGCCAGCCCGGTGATCGCCGCCGCCGCCGACCTGATCGTCCGTACCCACGCCTTTGCAGTTGCCAAGCTGCTGCGTCAGGCGGGCGTCGCGGCGGGCGATGTCGGCGTGGTCGGGTTGCATGGCCAGACGGTCGCGCACCGCCCCGACCGGGGCTGGACATGGCAGATCGGCGGCGGCGCGGCGCTGGCGGCGGCGACCGGGATCAATGTGGTCGCAGACTTCCGCTCCGCCGACGTGGCTGCGGGCGGGCAGGGGGCGCCGCTGCTGCCGGTGTACCACGCCGCGCTGGCGGCCGGGCTAGGCGGACCGGTCGCGATCCTCAACCTAGGCGGTGTTGCCAACGTGACGCTCGTCGGGGCGGGCGAGCTGGTCGCGTTCGACACCGGTCCCGCCAACGGGCTGATCGACAGCTGGGTCGAGGCGGAGACCGGTGAACGCTATGACGAGGGCGGCCGTCTTGCCGCGGCTGGACAGGTCCATGCCGACGTGCTCGATACGTTGCTCGATCACCCGTATTTCGACCAGCCCGCGCCCAAGTCGCTCGATCGCGCGGATTTCACGATCCAGCCCGCGCGCGGTCTGTCGGCAGCGGACGGCGCGGCAACGCTGACCGCGTTCACGGCGGCGACGGTGGCCCACGCGCTCGACCAGCTGCCGGTCCGTCCGGCTCGGCTGATCGTCGCGGGCGGCGGACGCCACAATACGGTTATGCTGGCGATGATCGCCGAGCGGACTGGGCTTGTTCCCGAGCCGGCGGAGCGATTGGGCTGGAACGGCGACGCGATCGAGGCCGAGGGCTTCGCCTATATGGCGGTGCGCCACTTACGGGGGTCACCGATCAGCTTTCCCGGTACGACCGGCGTGCCGCGACCGATGACCGGGGGCACGCTCCACCGCGCCCCCTGATCCGGTTCAGGCGGTCTTGCGACGCTTGCGCTTCTTCGACTTCGGTTCCTCCGACGGCGAGAGGAGCGGTACGAGCGCCGCCACGATCCCGCCGACCACGGCCAGGCCGCCGATCACCATCGCCGCCAGGGCATAAGGCGAACGATCTTCGTCGTCGCGCGCGTTCGACCGCTCCGCGGTGCTGGCTGCATCGTCTCCGTTCGACGATGCGTCGCTGGCCGGTGAAGCCGTCTGACCCGACGTGGTGTCGCCGCTCGCCATGTCGGTATCGGCCGTCGGGGACGCGCCGCTTGCCGACGCCGGCGGGACGGCCGTAGTCGGCTCGGGCGCGGGCTGGGCCTGTTCGGCCTGGGCTTCCTGACCGTCGATCAGATCGCCATGCGCGTGCGCGTGCGGCATCCGGGATGCGGGAATATGCGACATAAACCGATCAACTCCTGAGATTCAGTGACACAGGTAACCGTCGCCGTGCGCTGCGGTTCCGGTTCTGATCGAGCGTGATCCATCTGGCGCACCGAAAACTCACATCGACGCATTGTTAAGCGCGATTGTATAGAATGTCCGTCCCGGACCCTCTAGGCGGGCTTTGGGGATATCAGGGGCGGGGATCGGGATACATGGAATCCGACTTAAGATATTATAATCGCCGTATCGACGCCGAACGGGCGGCGGCGGCAAGAGCATTGACCGATGCGGCGCGTGAGCGTCGGATGCAGCTGGTCGCGAGCTATATTCGCAAGCTGGAAGCGCTTACGGCCTAAAGACGCGCCGCCGGTTGGGCTCGTCGACCGGTTCTTCGACGATCCGGTTGCCATCACGGACCAGAATCACCGGGCAGCCGGCGACCCGTCTGTAGACGGTCAGCACTCGCCGAGCAGGCGGCATCTCGGTCAACGGCCTGGCGCGGGGCGCCCGTTCCGGTCGAGCGGTGACCCTATCGGTGTCGGGGGACGCGCACCGGTCGGCGGTGGATGAGCCCGGTGCCGTCGCGATCATCGCGATGCCCGCCAAGAGGGTCGTGAACATAGCCGCTCCTGAAAGTCAGGAACAATATCCTACGCCGCCCGCGATCGTCGTCAACGCTTGCGCGTCAGCTCGCGCATCGCCTCGTCGAGGCCCGCCAGCGTGAGCGGATACATGCGATCGCCAAGCAACTCGCGGACGATGCGAACCGATTGCGAATAGCCCCATTGCGCCTCCGGCACCGGGTTGAGCCAGATCGCCGCAGGATAGGTGGTGGTCAGTCGGTGGAGCCAGGCCGTGCCGGCCTCCTCGTTGAAATGCTCGACCGACCCGCCCGGATGGGTCAGCTCGTACGGGCTCATCGACGCGTCGCCGACGAAGACGAGCTTATAATCGTGGCCGAACTTGTGCAGCACGTCCCAGGTCGGCGTGCGATCGGTGAAGCGTCGACTATTGTCCTTCCACACGCCCTCATACGGGCAATTGTGGAAGTAGAAGAACTCAAGGTTCTTGAACTCCGACGTCGCGGCCGAGAACAGCTCCTCGCAAAGCTTGACCCAGGGGTCCATCGACCCGCCTACGTCTAGGAAAAGGAGCAGCTTAACCGCGTTATGCCGCTCGGGCCGCATGACGACGTCGAGCCAGCCCTGGCGCGCGGTCCCGTCGATCGTGGCGTCGATGTCGAGCTCGTCGGCCGCGCCCTCGCGGGCGAAACGGCGCAGGCGGCGTAACGCCACCTTGATGTTGCGCGTGCCCAGTTCGCGCGTGTTGTCCAGATTGCGGTATTCGCGCTGATCCCAAACCTTGATCGCGCGGCCGTGTTTCGACTCCCCGCCGATCCGGACGCCCTCCGGATTGTAGCCCGAATTGCCGAACGGGGAGGTGCCGCCGGTGCCGATCCACTTGGAGCCGCCCTGATGCCGCCCTTCCTGTTCCTTCAACCGCTGCTTCAGCGTTTCCGTGATCTCGTCCCAGGAGCCGAGCGCCTTGACACGCTCCATCTCCTCGGCGGTCAGGTATTTCTCGGCGATGGCCTTGAGCCACTCTTCGGGAATGTCGGCGGGAGCTTGGCCGAAGGTCGTCGCGACGCCGCGAAACACCTTGGCGAACACCTGGTCGAAGCGGTCGAGCAGACCCTCGTCCTTCACATAGGTCGCACGGGCGAGATAGTAGAACTCCTCGGGCGTTCGCTCGATCACCTCGCGGTCGAGCGCCTGGAGGAGCACCAGATGCTCCTTGATCGAGGCGGGGATGCCCGCCGACCGGAGCTCGTCGAGAAAGTTGAGGAACATGCGCCTCTGCATGCCCCCCGTTCACGCCACCGACAAGCCGGCGCTTTGGATTTCGCGGGTGAGCGGGCTAAGGCGGGCGCATGGATTTCGATCAGCTTCTCGTTCGCTTTTTCGGCACCGACGACATCGGCGCGCTCCCGCCCGAGCGGGTCGGCGAAGGCATGGAGCGCTTGCGGCTTCAGTTCGGCCTGGAGCGGGACGAGGGACGTCGGTTCGCGCTGTGGTGCCTCCTGTACATGCTCGGCGACGCGCCGGACGTCGAGGAGGCGTTCGATGACCGCGAGGACCGCGAGGCCGCGCGCGATTTCATGGAGATGACCGACCGCGAGCTGGAAGGCGACGACTAGGCCGGTTCAGCGCGTCGCTGTTCCGGGCACGTAGGAGTCGATCAACGCGCCGACATAGTCCGGGTTCGCGCTGGTCAGTTCGCGTGCTGGTTTGCCGCCGTGGATAAAGCCTTCGACCGGGTAGACGCCGCCGCCCAACCCGCCCACGTCGCGGTACCAGACCTTGACCGAGCTCCAGTCGTTGTTCCTCGACACGTCGTGGAGCGTCACGTCCTGCTCGGCATGGCCGCGCTCGCCGTTCTGCCGCGACCAGTTGGCATGGGTTAGCATGAGCGTGCGCTTCTCGACCACCCGGCTGACGACGGCGACGTGGCCGTAGGGAAGGCGCGCGGTCTTGGCGAAGACGATCACCGAGGCGATCTTGGGCTTGCTTCCCCGTTCGTAGTGGCCCTCGGCCTGGTCCCACCAGGTCCACGCATCGCCGTAGATCTGGATGCCCGACGCGGCGCGCGCGAAGGGCACGCACTGGCCGACATAGTCGAGCAGATTGGCCGCTGGCGCGGCGGCGGCGCAGCAAAGGGCGATGGAGGCCAGGACGTAGCGTCGCATGGCGTGTGGTGTAGCGCGCGCGGGTTTGCGCGCCGTTGCCGCCGATGGTTAGCGCGCGTTTAGCTTCGCCGCCTCCGCGACGACACGGCGCGCACGCAGGATCGCCTTGAGATAGGGATTGTCGATTTTCGCGAAGCGTCGCGGCGTCATGCCCAGGAAATGGTTCGCATCGCGCAGGAAGTGCGACACGTCGTGATAGGTCGGCGAGATCAAGCCATAATCCAGGTGATCCCCCTCCGCCATCATCCGAAGCAGCGAGCGCAGGAAGCGGGTGCGGATCAACAACGTCTTGGGGGGGAAGCCGAAATACCGCCCGGACAGGCGGCGCAGCGCGGCGGTCGATATGCCGATCCGCGCGCTCGCGGTGGTCAAGTCGTGCGTTTCCTCATCGGCGATCAGCGCGCTCAGCTGACGGACCAGCGGCTCGTCGGGACAGGGCGGACCGCAGAGCCGTTCGAAAAAGGCGTCGAGCAACGGCTTGACCTCCGGTCCCTGATCCGACTCGCGAAGGGCGCCCACCAGCTCGTCGATCAGTTTGGGATTCATGACCTTTCCGAGCGGCACGACCTGATCCCGGAACAGGTCGGCCTTTGCCGGAAAGAAACGTGTCCAGCCCAGCGGCTTGACCCCGATCCCCACCGTCACGCCACCATGGGAGGTCATGCGCATCGCCCGGCTGGTCGTGCCGTAAAGCGACGCGACGGGCAGCGGGTCATATACCCGCCGTCCGAGCCGAAGCGCGATCCGTCGGTCGGTCAGGATGATGCGGATCGCGGGCCAGGCGGGCAGCATCCAGGTCTCGGCGCCCTCGGCATGCGGCCCCTCGGAGTCGAGAACATGATAGTCGGCGAGAAAGGGACGCAGCGCGGGGGAGGGTAGTTCGATACGGAGCGCGGTGTGCGGAGGCAGCCCGAAGTCCGCAGCGTCGACGCCTGGAACATGCGATCCACTCTCGATCATCGCGTTCGCCGCTCCCGGATCAGCCTCGGTTGGCTTGACGTTTGGCCATGAACGCCAGGCGTTCGAATAACATCACATCCTGCTCGTTCTTCAGCAGCGCACCGTGCAGCGGCGGTATCGCCTTGGTCGGATCGCGGTTCTGTAGCACTTCGAGCGGCATGTCCTCGTGCAGCAACAGCTTCAGCCAATCGAGCAGTTCGGAAGTGGACGGCTTCTTCTTCAGACCGGGTACTTCGCGCACGTCGTAGAAGATGTCCATCGCCTTGGACACGAGCATGCGCTGCACGCCGGGGAAATGAACGTCGACGATCGCCTGCATCGTCTCGCGGTCCGGAAACTTGATGTAGTGGAAAAAGCAGCGGCGCAGAAAGGCGTCCGGCAGTTCCTTCTCGTTATTCGACGTGATCACCACGATCGGCCGCTCGGCCGCGCGCACCGTTTCCTTGGTCTCGTAGACGTGGAACTCCATGCGATCGAGTTCCTGAAGCAGGTCGTTTGGGAACTCGATATCCGCCTTGTCGATCTCGTCGATCAGGAGCACCGGCGGCGTGGGATGGGTGAACGCCTCCCACAGCTTGCCACGCCGGATATAGTTGCCGATCTCGTGAACGCGCGGATCGCCGAGCTGGCCATCGCGCAGCCGCGCCACCGCGTCATATTCGTACAGGCCCTGCTGCGCCTTTGTGGTCGACTTGACGTTCCATTCGATCAGGTCCGCGCCGACCGCCTTTGCGATCTCCTGCGCCAATACCGTCTTACCGGTGCCTGGCTCCCCCTTCACGAGCAGCGGTCGGCGGAGCGTCACCGCTGCGTTGACGGCCACCTTGAGATCGTCGGTCGCGACATAGGAGCTGGTGCCTTCGAAACGCTTCATGCCGTCACCCTGCCTCGATATTCGGATGAGGCGATGCGGCATTTGCGTGAGCCACGCAAGCCGATGGCGTGACCTGAGGAGAGACGTTCCGCCTTGCGTGGTCTGGAGCGCTCAGAGCCGGCGTTAGCGACGTGCTGAGGATCAGCCCCGGCGGGCGTGGGCGCGTGCTTCGAGCAGGCTCCACAGGGTGCGGTGCTGGTCCAGCAACGCACGCGCGCCGAACAGCAGCGCGCGCTCGACCGACGCGCCGTCGGAAACGCCGCTCAACGCCGTCAGCGTCTCGTCCGTCAGTGGCAGGGTCGGCGCGGGGAGGACGAGGCCGTAAGCTTCCGCCGCGCGTCCGATGACCGAGCGGATCGCCGTCCAGTCCAGCGCGAGCGCGGCGGCGGCTCCCAATGCCACGCCGCGCCGATCGGAGCGGGCGAGCATGTGAAAGGCGTGACGCTGCGTCACGAACGCGGCGTCGGTCGCGGCCTGGCCGGGCGTGGACGGCAGCGGTCCCGCCGCCGACACGGTGCGGGCCAGATAGCCCCGCTCGGTCGCCAGCGCCGCGGCGACGTGGTCGAGCCACCCGGCAGCGGTACCGATCGCCGGATGCTCGCGCGCCTCGTCCGCCAGACCCCGGTGCGCGCCGTGGATCGCGCAGAGCGCGTGAACCGCATCGGCCAGGTCGACGCGGCGCGCCATGGACAGATCGCTCTGCGCGAGTTCGGGCGCGGCGGACCGCCGATCGCCACGATCGGACCCACGCCGGTCGGCCATGCCGCGGCGGTCGGCCTCGCAGAGCCGACGGAGATGCGGATGCGCGGCGCTCCCCTCGGCATCGACCAGGGCGCTCAGCCCGTCGCGGTCGTGATCGCGATCGGTCGCGACGAGGTGAAGGGCCATGGGCGTGTCCTATTGGTAAGCCGCGATCGCTGGGCGAGCGCGGGCTCCGTTCTCCACCCTTCCAGTAAACGGCTCCCGTAAAGGCCTGGTTTAAGTCATGTTAGGGATGCGGCAACCACGTGCCGGAGGCGGCGGCCACTTGCCGGACACGAACGCGACATAAGGGCGCCCGACGCCGCACTTCGGTCAGGAGAGGAGCAAGTGGCACAAGCCGATGCGGTTTCCCGGATGCGGACGCTCCGTCCAACCGGCCGGCAGAGCAAAATGGTCGGTGAAGTAGAAACCGATCACCAGCCGGTGAGCCGGGCGATATGGCTCGGCCAGTTCGTGGTCGAGGCGGTACACATCGTGAGCCAAGCCGCCGACGAAGTCCGCGGCATTATGAAGCGACTGACACTTCATCTCGACCAGCAACAGGTTCTCGGCGCCGTCGGCCGGATCGTTGACGACGAGGTCGACGGTGTTCCGAGGCTCGATATAGACCGGACGCTCGCGCTCGACCCGCAACAGCGGGAGGGCACTCATCAAATCATTCGCGATCTGGACCTGCGCCGAGCCTTCCCAGCCGCCCTTCTGAGGCCAGCTCGACTCGATGCCGCTCAGATTGGCGCACATCCAATCATAGGTGAAATCGAGGAACTGTTCGGTCGTGATCGTCCGCATAGCTCAGCTCCCCGCAACGCGTCGGTGCGGATAAGCGACCAAGTAGGGCGGCCGCCATTCAACCGAGCGACACCCGACGATAGTCAAGGAAGCTCAGCTCACGAAGCCAAGCTGGTCCGCATCGGAGGGATCGGGGTTCGGCGGACGCAGCCTGAATCACGACCACGACGCAGCCGGCGAGCGTGCTCACAACTGCATGCTCGAATCGACAGACGGAAGGTCAGCCGTTCGCGATCACTGGTCGAGGAAGCTGCGCATCTTCCGTGACCGCGACGGGTGCTTGAGTTTACGCAGCGCCTTGGCCTCGATCTGGCGAATACGCTCGCGGGTCACGCTGAACTGCTGGCCGACCTCCTCGAGCGTGTGGTCGGTGTTCATGCCGATACCGAAGCGCATCCGGAGCACGCGCTCCTCGCGCGGGGTCAGGCTGGCCAGGACGCGGGTGACCGTTTCCTTCAGGTTCGCCTGGATCGCCGCGTCGACGGGGATGACCGCATTCTTGTCCTCGATGAAGTCGCCGAGGTGACTGTCCTCCTCGTCGCCGATCGGCGTTTCGAGGGAGATCGGCTCCTTGGCGATCTTCATCACCTTGCGGACCTTCTCCAGCGGCATGGAGAGGCGCTCGGCCATCTCCTCGGGCGTGGGCTCGCGACCCTGCTCGTGGAGGAACTGGCGCGAGGTGCGGACCAGCTTGTTGATCGTCTCGATCATGTGGACCGGGATGCGGATCGTGCGCGCCTGGTCGGCGATCGAGCGGGTGATCGCCTGCCTGATCCACCAAGTCGCGTAGGTCGAGAACTTGTAGCCGCGGCGATACTCGAACTTATCGACCGCCTTCATCAGCCCGATATTCCCCTCCTGGATCAGATCCAAGAACTGCAAGCCGCGATTGGTGTACTTCTTGGCGATCGAGATGACGAGCCGCAGGTTCGCCTCGACCATCTCCTTCTTGGCGATGCGCGCCTCGCGCTCGCCCTTCTGGACCATGTTGACGATGCGGCGGAACTCGGGAAGCGCCATGCCGGTCGCCTGCGCGATCTCGGCGATCTCGTTCCGGATGCGCGCGACGGCCTCACCCTCGTTGGTGGCGAAGGCAGTCCATTTCTTGTCGAGCTTGCCCATCCCCGCGATCCACTGCTCGTCGAGCTCGTGGCCGACATAGCGGTCGAGGAAGTCCTTGCGCGGCACCTTGTGGCGCTCGGCCAGGCGCAGCATCTGGCCGCCGAGCGCGGTCAGGCGACGGTTATAGGCATAGAGCTGATCGACGAGATACTCGATCTTGGCGTTGTGGAACTGGACGCTCTCGACCTCGGCCGTCAGCTCCTCGCGAAGCTTCTGGTATTTGCGCTCGTCGGCCGCGGTCAGCCCGGTGCCGCCGCCCATCGCGTCCAGCCGGTTCGCCTGGAGCTTGGAGAATTTCTTGTAGAGCGCGGTGATCTGGGCGAACTTCTCGAGCGCCTGGGGCTTGAGCGTCTCCTCCATCTGCGCGAGCGAGAGGGTGTTGTCCTCCTCCTCATCGTCCGACGGGCGCGGGGTGCGACGCTCGGTGAGGTCGTCCTCCTCGTCGGCGACGGGAGCCTCCTCGACCTCGGCCTCTTCCTTGAAAGCGGGGCCGGCGGTCTTGGCGCTGATCTCGCCGTCGGTCTCCTCGGCGTCGTCGGCCAGAGCCTCGGGAGCGGGATCCTTGTTGAGCATCGCGTCGAGATCGATGATCTCGCGCAACTGCATCGTGCCCTCGTTGAGCGCGGTGGACCAGTCGATGATCGCGTTGAAGGTGATGGGCGACTCGCCCAGACCCATGATCATCGTATCGCGGCCGGCCTCGATCCGCTTGGCGATGGCGATCTCGCCCTCGCGCGACAGCAGCTCGACCGCGCCCATCTCGCGCAGGTACATCCGCACGGGATCGTCCGTGCGGTCGACCGTTTCCTTTTTCTTGACCTCGGCGACCGGGGCGGTCCCGTCGCTCTCCGCGTCGGCGGGCTCGGGCGTGTCGTCGTCATCGTCGGCGCGATCGGACTGGTCGCCCTCCTCGCCGGCTTCCTCGTTCTCGACGATGTTGATGCCCATCTCGCTGAGCGCGGACGTCATGTCCTCGATCTGATCGGACGACATCTCGCCCTGCGGCAAGGCCTCGTTCAGCTGGTCATAGGTTATGTAGCCGCGCTTCTTGGCGCGCGCGATCACCTTCTTGATCGCGGCATCGTTCAGATCGATCAGCGGCGCGTCGCCGCCCTCGACCGTATCGGGCGCGTCCGCCATGTTCGCCTTCGCCATCAATCGCCCTCAGTACCAAAGTGCCGGGCGTCTTCGTTGGCTTGACATAGATTTGCAAGCCTCCGCTCCAACGCCGCTTTTTCTTTCACGAGCGCCACTTGTCGTTCAAAAGCCTCGTCGGTGAAACGGGCCTGCATCGCGGCGGTGGCATCGGCGAGCGCAACGTCGACCTCGGGCTGCGCGACCAGGATCGCGATGGCCTCGTCGAGGTCGGCATGAGCGCGCGCCGTATCTCCTCCGCTTTGCGTAAACGAGTAGGGCATCGTGTCGGCCCTCAGCAGGTCGCTCGCGACCGCCTCGAAACCGGACCTCGTCAATATGGAGACGAGACGCGCGCTATCAAGCGTGTGATCCTCGACGGCCAGGTCCACCACCGCCTCGAACAGCCGGCCGAGCGCACCGTCCGCCATGCGCAACGAGCGCAGGATCTCGTAGTGATGGGCGATTTCGGCCGGGTGGCGGATCAGCCCGGCGAGCACCGCCTTGGCGAGCACGCGGTCGATGCCGGTGGCGTTCACCGCCTTGGCGTCGGCGGTGACGGGTAGGATAGGAGCCTTGTACGGGCCGCGGCGTGGGTCGGAGCGAACGAAGGGCTTGCGCGGGGCAGGGGCGAAATACGCGTCGAAGCGGCGACGGAACTCGGCCTGGTACTCGGCGCGGACCCCGGCATCGGCGATGCCGGCGGCGAGGTCCGCCAGGCGGCGCTTCAACCCCGCCCTCTGCTCGGGCGTGTCGAGCGGTTCGGCCGCGACTTCGGCTGCCCAGAGGCGATCGACAAGGGGTTCGGCCTCGGCGAGCAACGCTTCCATGGCGGCGGGACCGCGCGCCCGCACGAGGTCGTCGGGGTCCTGTCCCTGCGGCAGGGTAACGAAGCGCAGCGAGCGGCCGGGACCGAGCAGCGGTGCTGCGCGGTGGGCGGCCCGGAGCGCGGCCTTTTGCCCGGCGGCGTCGCCGTCGAAGCAGAGGGTGGGAACGGGGACCATCCGCCACAACCGCTCGAGCTGATGCTCGGTCAGCGCAGTGCCGAGCGGGGCGACGACCTCCGCGATGCCCGCCTGGGCGAGGGCGATCACGTCCATATACCCCTCGACGACGAGGACGCGGTTGGCCTTGCGCGCGGCGGGGGCGGCGCGGTCGAGATTGTAGAGCGTGCGGCCCTTGTCGAAGAGCGGGGTGTCGGGCGAGTTCAGATATTTGGGCTCACCCTCGCCGATGATGCGGGCACCCCAGGCGATCACGCGTCCGCGCGGGTCGCGGATGGGGATGGTCAGGCGGCCGCGAAAGCGATCGTACGGCTCCTTGCCCTCGACCTGGATGAGCAGGCCGCACTCGATCAGCTGGCCGTCGCCGATGCCCTTGAGTGCGGTGCGGAGTTTGGCGCGGCTATCGGGCGCGTAGCCGAGCGCGAAGGCGCGCGTGGTCGCCTCGGTGACGCCGCGCTTCCGGAGCAGCGCCTGCGCCGACGCGCCGTCCAGTCCGGCGAGTTGCGCCTCGAACCAGTCGTTCGCCGCTTGGGTCACGTCGTGCAGACCCTTGGCGCGCTCCGCCTTCTCCGCCGAGCGGCGGTCCTGTTCGGGCATGTCGAGCCCGGTGGCCTGGCAAAGTTCCTTCACCGCGTCGATGAAGGGCAGGCCGCGTTGGTCGGTCATCCACTTGATCGCGTCGCCGTGCGCCGAGCAGCCGAAGCAGTGATAGAAGCCCTTGTCGTCGTTGACGTAGAAGGACGGCGTCTTCTCGTTGTGAAACGGGCAGCAGCCCCGCATCTCACGGCCGGCGCGCTGCAGCTTGACCGTCTTTTGGACGAGCGCCGACAGCGAGGTACGCGCGCGGAGTTCGTCGAGAAAGGCGGGGGTGAGCGTCACGGCCTAGCTCAAAGCCGCCTTCACCAGCCCGCTCGCCTTCGACATATCCAGCTCGCTCGCGTGGCGCGCCTTCAGCTCAGCCATGACGCGGCCCATGTCCTTCATGCCCGTCGCGCCCAGCTCGGCCTTGATCCGGTCGATGGCGGCGCGGGTCTGCGCTTCGTCCATCTGGGCGGGCAGGAAGCGTCCGATGACGGCGACCTCGGCGGCCTCGGCCTCGGCGAGTTCGGGGCGGCCGCCCTGTTCGTACATGGCGATCGACTCGCGGCGCTGCTTCACCATCTTCTGGAGCACCTCGACGACGAGGGCGTCGTCCTCGATCGCGGCGGTGCTGGTGCGCGCTTCAATGTCGCGGTTCTTGATGGCAGCCTGGATCAGCGAGATCGCGTTCCGGGCGGGCTTGTCGCCGGCCTTCATGGCGGAAAGCTGGGCGGCTTTGATGTCGTCTCGAATCATGGGCACGGACCTTAACAGATTGACGGGGGAAGGGGGCGTCTTTAGCGAGCGCCGCTTAGCGACATCGTTGTCCGAGCTCCAGGAGTGCCCGCCAGACATGGCCGACGCCAAGCCTCATCATGCGCCCGCCGGAGCCACCGGTTGCCTGGTTCTGGCGTCGGGGGACGTGCTGTGGGGGCGCGGGTTCGGGGCGGAAGGGGAGGCGGTCGGCGAGGTGTGCTTCCACACCGCCATGACTGGGTATCAGGAGGTCATGACCGACCCGAGCTTCGCCGGGCAGATCATCACCTTCACCTTTCCCCATATCGGCAATGTCGGGGCGAACCCGGACGACCTGGAAGCGGATGATCCGCACGCGCTGGGCGTGATCGTGCGCGAGGACGTGACCGCGCCCTCGAACTTCCGCTCGGCCGAGCGGCTGGACGAGTGGATGCGGCGGCACGCCCGGATCGGGCTGGCGGGGGTGGACACGCGCGCGCTGACCCGCCGCATCCGGGGCGGCGGCGCCCCCAATGCCATGATCGCGCACCGGGCGGACGGGCGTTTCGACCTCGAGACGCTGCTGGCCAAGGCGCGAGGCTGGCCGGGGCTGGAAGGCATGGACCTGGCGCGCGAGGTGTCGACCGCGACCCATTACGGCTGGGAGGGCGGAGTCTGGCGGCTGGGCTTCGGCTATGGAGAACCGGACGGGTCGGTCGCTGACGGCGATAAGCGTCCGCATGTTGTCGCGATCGATTACGGCAGCAAACGCAACATCTTCCGCAACCTTGTCCGCGCGGGCGCCCGGGTCTCGGTAGTGCCCGCGACCGCGACCGCCGAGCAGGTGATGGCGTTAAAGCCGGACGGCGTGTTCCTGTCGAACGGGCCGGGCGATCCGGCCGCGACCGCCGACTATGCCGCGCCGGTGATCCGCGAGTTGCTGGACACCGGGCTGCCGCTGTTCGGCATCTGCCTGGGGCACCAGTTGCTGGCGTTGGCGGTCGGCGCGCGGACGACCAAGATGTTCCAGGGGCACCGGGGGGCCAACCACCCGGTCCGACGCGTGGCGGACGGCGCGGTGGAGATCACCAGCATGAATCACGGTTTCGCGGTGGAGCGCGACAGCCTGCCCGCGAACGCGCGCGAGACGCATATCTCGCTGTTCGACGGGTCGAACGCGGGGTTGGAGCTGACCGACCGGCCGGCGTTTTCTGTGCAGTATCATCCGGAGGCGAGTCCGGGACCGCAGGATAGTCTATATCTGTTCGAGCGGTTCGTCGGTGGCATCGCTGCCGGAGCGGGGCATTGACGGTGAGCACCCGCCGGCTCCGTAGCCGGCGGGTGACGCGCTGTTCAGAGCAGGAAGTCGTTCTGTACCGGCGTTGCACCATTACCGAGGGTGATGGTGAAATCGGCCGTGCCGTTCTGATTGCTATCGACGGCGATCGTGGTGGTCATGCCCGACATGCCGATCGTCAGGTCGTCAAAGTCGATCCCGAAGGCGGTCAGGTCGATCTTGTCGGTCCCGGACGCGAAGTCGAGGATGCGGTCATCGCCCGATCCTTCCGTGAACACGAACGTGTCGTTGCCAGCGCCGCCGAGCAGCGAGTCGCTGCCACCCGATCCGTTCAGTCGATCGTTCTGCGTCCCGCCGACCAGAAAGTCGTTCGCGGAGCCGCCGGTAATCCGGTCGGCGCCGGCGCCGGCGTTGACATAGACGGCCTCGGTCGCGGCGGAGCGGTCGATTATCTCGGCGTTAGACGCGCCGAGCTGGACGATGCGGAACCCGTCGCCGCGCTGCGTGCCCGCCACGAGATCGCGGACGTCGAAAGTCAGGCCCGGCGTGGTAGCGATAAAGGTGATACCCTCGTCATCATAGCGGCCGATCGGGCCGATAAGCCCGCCCGAGCCGTCCTCGGCTTGGGCGCGAACAGCAAGGCCGCCGTCTTGGTTCGCGAGGGTGCTGCCGTCGTTCGAGCGGGTGTTGCCCACCTCGGCGCTGGTGAAGGTGAGGCGGACCTGGCTGGTTCCGGCCGCCGCGCCGACATTGACCACATCGTCCCCGCCGCCCAGATTTACCTGATCGGCACCGTCCGTCGACACGTTGAGGGTGAAAGTGTCGTCGCCGTTGCGTCCGTCGTCCCGAATGACGTCGTTGCCCGCGCCGCCGATGAAGCTGTCGTTGCCCTGATCGCCGATCAGCGTATCCGCGCCGGCACCGCCGACCAGAAAGTCGTTCGCACGGCCGCCGACGACATAATCGTCCCCGGCACCCGCATTGATGTAGGTGGCGAGCGTCGAGCCGCGATCGCTGTAGAAATCGGCACCGCTCGTGCCGAGGCGAACGACCGAGAACTGGTCGCCGCGCTGGGCGCCGTTGACCAAGTCGCGCACGTCAAAGGTGAAGCTGCCATCCGAGATGAACGAGATGCCCTCGTCGTCGAAACGGCTGATCGGGCCGGTGAGCGCGCCGGACGCGTTCTCCTGCTGAAGTCGGACCGCGAGGCCGCCATCCTGGTTCATCATCGAATTGGAGTCGTTGGCGTTGTCGTTGCCGACCTGGGCACTGGTGAAGGACAGGCGCAGCTGCGGCGTGCCGCGGTCCGCGTTGACGATCTCCACGACGTCGTAGCCGCCGCCCAAATTGATCGAGATGGGGTCGAACGGCGAGATGTCGTACCTCAAGACGTCGTCCCGCACCTGGCTTGCATTGGCCATGTCAGTCTCCCTAAAGCGGCATCTCACGTCGGACGCCTCCGGGCGGAACTACGCGATGCATGGTAGAATAGTTGCAGCGCCGTTAACCGGCTCATACAAATATGTTGCAGGTTCCTCACCACGAAGTCGCGACGACTTTGCGCGAATCCGCGCGACATCACCGGCATAGTGAGCCAACATCTTGATTCGCGCGGATACTTTCGCCGCGTGCTTGCGATCGACTAAGGACATTCATGCCCAAGCGGACCGACATCCAATCCATCCTGATCATCGGCGCGGGGCCGATCGTGATCGGGCAGGCGGCCGAGTTCGATTATTCGGGGACGCAGGCGGCCAAGGCGTTGCGCGCCGAGGGCTACCGGATCGTGCTGGTCAATTCGAACCCGGCGACGATCATGACCGATCCCGAGCTGTCGGACGCGACCTATATCGAGCCGATGACGCCGGAGGTGGTCGCGCGGATCATCGAACGCGAGCGGGCGCTGCACCCCCACGAGACGATGGCGGTGCTGCCGACGATGGGCGGTCAGACCGCGCTCAACATCGCGCTGGCGCTGGAGCGTGACGGGACGCTGGCGAAGCATGGCGTACTCATGATCGGCGCGGACGCGGAGGCGATCGACAAGGCCGAGGATCGGCTGAAGTTCCGCGAGGCGATGAGCCGGATCGGGCTGGAGTCGGCGCGATCCGCCATCGCGCACGACGAGAAGGAAGCGTTGCAAGGGCTTGAGAAGGTCGGGCTGCCGGCGATCATCCGACCCTCCTTCACGCTCGGTGGAACGGGCGGGGGCGTCGCGTATAATCGCGAGGAGTTCCTGGCGATCGTGCGCTCGGGTCTCGACGCGTCGCCGACGACCGAGGTGCTGATCGAGGAATCGCTGCTGGGGTGGAAGGAGTATGAGATGGAGGTGGTCCGCGACCGCGCGGACAACGCCATCATCGTCTGCTCGATCGAGAATATCGATCCGATGGGCGTGCATACCGGCGACTCGATCACCGTCGCCCCCGCCTTGACGCTGAGCGACAAGGAATATCAGATCATGCGCAACGCGAGCATCGCTTGCCTGCGCGAGATCGGTGTCGAGACCGGGGGTTCCAACGTCCAGTTCGCGGTCGATCCCAAGACCGGGCGGCTGATCGTGATCGAGATGAACCCGCGCGTGTCGCGCTCCTCGGCGCTGGCGTCCAAGGCGACGGGCTTTCCGATCGCCAAGGTCGCGGCGCTGCTGGCGGTCGGGTACACGCTCGACGAGATCAACAACGACATCACCGGCGCGACCCCGGCGTCGTTCGAGCCGACGATCGACTATGTCGTGACCAAGATCCCGCGCTTCGCATTCGAGAAGTTCAAGGGCGCGGACGCGGTGCTGTCGACCGCGATGAAGTCCGTCGGCGAGGTGATGGCGATCGGGCGCAACATCCACGAGTCGCTGCAAAAGGCGCTGCGCGGGTTGGAAACGGGGCTGTCGGGCTTCAATCAGGTCGACGCGCTGGTCGGGGCGCCGCGCGCGGAGATCGAGGCGGCGCTGGCGACGGCGACGCCGGACCGGCTGCTAGTGGCGGCCCAAGCGCTGCGCGAAGGCTTCACGGTCGGCGAGGTGCACGCGATCGCCAAGTACGATCCGTGGTTCCTGGAGCGGATAGCCGAGATCGTTGCCGCCGAGTCTCAGGTGATGTCGGACGGACTGCCGATCGAGGCGGCGGGGATGCGACGGCTGAAGTCGATGGGGTTCAGCGACAAGCGGCTCGCCTGGCTGGCGCTGCAATCGGCCCATCTGCGCGGCATGGAGCGCGGGATCGCGCGGGGATCGGGGCTGATCCACGAGGCAGTCGTGGCGATGACGGGCGGCGTCACGGAAGACGAGGTGCGCGCGCTTCGCCACCGGCTGGGCGTGCGCCCGGTGTTCAAGCGCATCGACAGCTGCGCGGCCGAGTTCGACGCGCCGACGCCCTATATGTACTCGACCTACGAGGCCCCGAGCTTCGGCGAGCCGGAGGACGAAAGCGACGTGTCCGACCGGCGCAAGGTCGTGATCCTGGGCGGGGGGCCGAACCGGATCGGGCAGGGGATCGAGTTCGATTACTGCTGCTGCCATGCCAGCTTCGCGCTGGCCGAGGCCGGATACGAGACGATCATGATCAACTGCAACCCGGAGACGGTGTCGACCGATTACGACACGTCCGACCGGTTGTATTTCGAACCGCTGACCGCCGAGGACGTGCTGGAGGTGCTGCATGTCGAGATGGCGCGGGGCACCTTGCACGGTGTCATCGTCCAGCTGGGTGGGCAGACGCCGCTCAACCTGGCGCGCGCGCTGGAGGCGGCGGGGGTGCCGATCCTGGGGACCAGCCCCGACGCGATCGACCTGGCGGAGGACCGCGAGCGGTTCGCGGCCTTGGTCGCGAAGCTGCGGTTGCTGCAACCCGCGAACGGCATCGCCCGAAGCCGGGACGAGGCGGTCGCGGTGGCGGAGCGGATCGGCTATCCGGTGCTGATGCGGCCGAGCTACGTGCTGGGCGGTCGCGCGATGGAGATCGTCGACGGGCCGGCGCAGCTGGACGATTATATCCGGTTCGCGGTGCAGGTGTCCGGCGACGCGCCGGTTCTGGTCGACCAGTATCTGCGCGACGCGATCGAGGTGGACGTCGACGCGGTGGCCGACGGCGTCGACGTGGTGGTCGCGGGCGTGCTCCAGCATATCGAGGAAGCGGGCGTGCATTCGGGCGACAGCGCCTGTTCGATCCCGCCCTATAGCCTGCCCGCGGAGATCATCGCGGAAATCGAGCGGCAGACGGCGGTGCTGGCGCGTGCGCTGAAGGTGCGCGGGCTGATGAATATCCAGTTCGCGGTCAAGGACGGGCGGGTCTACCTGATCGAGGTCAATCCGCGTGCGAGCCGGACGGTGCCCTTCGTCGCCAAGGCGATCGGCAGCCCGGTCGCCAAGATCGCCGCGCGCGTGATGGCGGGCGAGATGCTGGCCGATCTGCCGCAGATCGACCGGGCGATCGATTTCTTTGCGGTGAAGGAGTCGGTGTTCCCCTTCGCGCGGTTCGCGGGCGTGGATCCGGTCCTGTCGCCCGAGATGAAGAGCACGGGCGAAGTGATGGGAATCGCCCGTGATTTCACGACCGCCTTTGCCAAGGCGCAACTGGGTGCCGGCACGGTGCTGCCGACGGGCGGGGCGGTGTTCGTGTCGGTGAAGGACGGCGACAAGGCGGCGATCGCGCCGGCCATGCGCATGCTGGCGGAGGCCGGGTTCAGCATCGTCGCGACGCAGGGGACGGCGGCGTTCCTCCACGGAGAGGGGGTGCCCGTCGAGCGGGTCAACAAGGTCGCGCAGGGGCGACCGCACATCGTCGACCGGATCAAGGACGGCGGCGTGAGCCTGATCATCAACACGACGGAGGGATGGCAGTCGCTGAAGGACTCCAAGCCGATCCGGCAGGCGGCGCTGGCGGCACGGGTCCCGTATTTCACGACCGCGCCCGCGAGCGTCGAGGCGGCAAAGGCGATCGCGGCAAGCGCGGGATCGGACGGCGGGGAGGGGCGGCTTGAAGTGCTGCCGCTCCAGGACTATCATTCTCGCCGTAACGAACGACCCCATCCATAGGCGGCCAACCAACAAGCCAAGCACGTGGAGCGGGCGGACCGATCGGTCCGACCCGGGGTCTCGAATCATTCAGGGACCGCGAAGCCATGGCGACCGTCGAGAAGATGCCGATGCTCCAGGAGGGCTATGAGAAGCTCTCCGCCGATCTGAAGCGGTTAAAGGCGGAACGGCCGACGATCGTCGACGCGATCGAGGAAGCGCGCGCACATGGCGATCTATCGGAGAACGCCGAATATCACGCCGCCAAGGAGCGTCAGGGTCAGGTCGAGGCATCGCTGTCCGACATCGAGGACAAGTTGTCCCGAGCGCAGATCATCGACCCCAAGGACCTGTCGGGCGACAAGATCGTGTTCGGCGCGACCGTCACGTTGCTCGACGAAGACGAGAAGCCAGTCGTGTATCAGATCGTCGGCCAGACCGAGGCCGACGCGAAGACGGGTCGGATCAGCTACAACTCGCCAATGGGTCGCGCGCTGATCGGGCGCAAGGTCGACGAAGAGGTCGAGGTGACGGTGCCGTCCGGCGATCGTTATTACGTCGTCTCCAAGATCGAGTTCATCTGAGGCCGCTCTCGCGAGCGCCCGCGACGGTGGCGATCGCTGCGGGCACGACCGCGGCGTCGGCGATGGTGCTGTTATCGGGCTGGTTACCCTATGCCGCCGTGATGGGCGGGTTCATCCCCGAGCGGTTCGCCGGACTGGTGATCCCGGACGAGCTCGGCGTGGCGGTGCCAGCGATCCTCACACCGCTGAGCGCGACATTGATCCATGGCGGGGTGGGGCATCTGGCGCTCAACCTGCTGATGCTCGTCTATTGCGGGCTGCTCGTGGAGCGAGCGGTCGGCGCGGTGGGGCTGGTCGTGCTCTATGTCGCGGGCGGTTACGCGGCGGCGGTCGGCCAGTGGCTGATCGGTGGAGGCGGGCCGATGATCGGGGCGAGCGGCGCGATCTCGGCGGTCGTGGCGGCCTATGCACTATTCTACGGGCGCAACCGGGTGCGGGCGATCGGGCCGGTGCCGGGGAGCGTGGTGCAGGTCGCCTGGCTGGCGGCGGCGTGGATCGGTATCCAGCTTCTGGTCGGCGCGGTCGGGCTCGGGGGCGGGTCGATCGCGATCGGCGCGCATATCGGCGGGTTCATCGCCGGGCTGGCGCTGGCCCGGCCGCTCCTACTCTGGCGGCACCGGGGAGCCTGAGGGCGGAGCGTCGGACGTCCGCGCCGTCCACCCACCCCCAGCCCCTCCCTGTCCAGGGAGGGAAGTAGATTAAGCCCCGTCGCTTTCCAGGTCGGGCTCGAGCAGGCGGTGAAGGTGGACGACGACGAACTTCATTTCCGCGTCGTCGACGGTGCGCTGCGCGGCCGCGCGCCAGGCTTTTTCGGCGGCGGTATAGTCGGGGAAGACGCCGACGATCTCAACCTGCTCGGGCGAGACGAAATCGAGGCCGCGGGGATCGCGGACGCGGCCGCCGAATACGAGGTGAAGCTTGCTCATGCGCGCCGCCCTAGAGGGAAACGCAGCGCGCTGGAACCGGGTATCGCGCGGGGCGGCCGCGAAAAGCCGCCCCGCCGATGGTCAGACGGCCGAGCGGAAGTCGCCCAGGTCGGTATCGGCCGACACCACCTGCTTGTGCGGATCGGCGGTGGGAACGCTGTCACCGTTGCCGCCCGTCGAGTCGGGCGTGCCGGTGGCACCGCCGGTCGCCTGCTGCTTGGCGGTCTTCGCACCCGCGGTGGCGGCCCCGGTCGCGGCCTTGGCGACATTCTCGAAAAGCGACTTGGCCTGGTCGCGCGCCGACTCCTTGGTCAATCCACGCTGCTCGAGCTCGGTGCGGCCCGCTTCCTTGGCGGCGGCGATCGCGGCGGCGGCGGTGGCGCCGATCTTGGCGCCGACCGGACGGAGCAGCTCCTTTTCGCGATCGGTGCGCGGCAGCAGTGCTCCGGCGATCGCGCCGAGCGCGAGGCCGCCCGCGAGCACGCCCAGCGGATTGGTGTCGAGCGCCTCGGTCGCGCGCGCGGTGGCGGCGTCGATGGTCGACTGGTCGGTCGTGGTGTTCGTCTTGGTCATGGGTTCAATCCTTCGAGCGGAACGCCTTCGTTGCTCGCGGTGACGGGAGCGGTCGGGGCGTAGGTCTTGGCGATGGGCTTCGTCGTCGGGTGCGGCGTCGAAAGCGAGCGGATCGGCGTCCGCTCGGGCGGCTGGGTCGGATGCGGCGCGCGCGCGAGACGGTCGTTGGCGGCGGTCTGCGTCATGGGCTTGGCCGCCTTTTGCGGCTTCGGACCCTTGCGCCGCTTGAACAGCCCCAGCAGTGGGCGGCGGAGCAGGAACAGGATGATCCCGGCCGCGGCTCCACCGACGATGCGCGGATTGTCGCGGGCGTAGACGACGCCCTTGTCGCCTGCGACCCTGGCCTCGCCCACCGCCTGGCGGCCGAGCAACTTCGCCTCGCCGACGGCTTCCTTGGCGAGGAGCTTGGGATCGAGCTTGGACTGGAGGCGGGCGACCGTGTCGTTCAGGCGGTCGCGCGCGGCTGCGGCGTCGACCTCGGCCGAGGCGAGGCGGATGACGGGCGGGGTCATCGCCTGCTGATCCTGATCCTTGGTGCCGGTCGTCATCGCGGGCCTCCCGTGTTGGGCGGGGCAAGCTTGGCGCGACCCATCAGCCCGAGCACGGCGGCGGCGGCGAACACCACGCCGACCACGACGAGGGTCGCGAAACCCGGGCCGATCAACGTCGCCAGCGTCATGATCAGACCGACGAGCAACGCGATCAGTCCGACCAGCCCGAGCACGCCCGCGACCGCGAACAACACGGCCGCCGATTTATACGCGGCGACGCGCTCGGCGATCTTGGATTTGTAGAGCTCGACCTCGGCGGTCACGAGCCCGCGCGTGTCCTCGACCAGGCGGCCGACGAGCTCCGGCACGCCCTCGTCCGAGAGCTTGACGGCGACCGGACGGCCAGCCCCGCCGGTCGCCCGTTCGGGAGCGACCGTGGCCATCAGTCGGGCTTTCCGTCGATCCCGGCCTGAACCAGCCGGGCGAGCACGAAACCGACCGCGGCGGCCGCGCCGATCGCGACGCCGGGGCTCTGGCGGACATAGCCGCGCACGTCGTCGGCGAGCTGGTCAACATCGGCGTTGTTGATGCGGTCGGCGAGCGTCGTCACCTGACCGGCGGCCGAGCGGACATACTGACCATATTGCGGCCCCAGTTTCTCCTCGACCTGCTGCGCCGCGTCCTCGATGGTCCGCGAGAGCTGGCCGAGCGCGTCATAGGCCTTGGCCTTGCCCTGCTCGGCATATTCGCGCGCCTTGTCGCCGGCCTGCGCGGTCAGCTTGGACGCGTTCTCGCGAACCGCCTGCTTGGCCTCGTCCACGCGACCGCCGTTCGCGCCGCCATCTGCCGAGAAGGACGCGCCCGTTTCGTTCAGCCCACCCGCGGGCTGGAACGAGGTGCCGCTCGGCGGGGCCGAAGCGTCGTTGGCGTGCTTGATTCCGGAATCGGACATGGTTGGCCCTTTCAATGGTTTGTCGCACAACCACGCGTGCGGGGCGCCGGTTCCCTTGTCGAGGCGTATTTGATCGCGCCTCCTTCGCGCGATACAGGCGACCCCGACCAGGTACAGGGAGCAACACACGTGACAGCCATCATCGACATCCACGGCCGCCAGATCCTCGACAGCCGGGGTAATCCGACGGTGGAGGTCGACGTGCTGCTGGAGGATGGCAGCTTCGGTCGCGCGGCGGTGCCGTCGGGCGCGTCGACGGGCAAGCACGAGGCGGTGGAGAAGCGCGACGGCGACAAGACCCGCTGGATGGGCAAGGGCGTCGAGGGCGCGGTGGACGCGGTCAACGACGACATCGCCGAGGCGGTGGTCGGGATGGACGCCGAGGACCAGGTCGATGTCGACCGCGCGATGATCGAGCTGGACGGGACGGAGAATAAGGGCCGGCTGGGCGCGAACGCGATCCTGGGCGTCAGCCTCGCGGTCGCCAAGGCGGCGGCGGACGCGCGGGGGCTGCCGCTATATCGCTATGTCGGGGGCGTTTCGGCGCACATGCTGCCGGTGCCGATGATGAACATCATCAATGGTGGCGAGCATGCCGACAACCCGATCGACTTTCAGGAGTTCATGATCGTGCCCGTCGGCGCGGAGAATATCGGGGAGGCGGTCCGTTGCGGTTCCGAGATCTTCCACACGCTGAAGAAGGCGCTGCACGACCGGGGGCTGGCGACGGCGGTGGGCGACGAAGGCGGGTTCGCGCCCAACCTGGCGAGCACCACGGACGCGCTCGACTTCATCATGCGCTCGATCGAGACCGCCGGATATCGGCCTGGCGACGACGTGATGCTGGCGCTCGATTGCGCGGCGACCGAGTTCTACCGGGGCGGTACCTACAACATCTCGGGCGAGGGACTGACCCTGTCGAGCGGGGAGATGTCGGCCTATCTGGAGGATCTGGCGGCGCGTTATCCGATCTTCTCGATCGAGGACGGGATGGCCGAGGACGATTTCGAGGGTTGGCGGATGCTGACCGAGGCGCTGGGCGACAAGGTACAGCTGGTCGGCGACGACCTGTTCGTGACCAACACCACGCGGCTGCGGCAGGGGATCGCCGACGGGCTGGCGAACTCGATCCTGGTCAAGGTCAACCAGATCGGCACGTTGACCGAGACGCTGGAGGCGGTGTCGGCGGCGCAGCGGGCGGGCTACACCGCCGTCATGTCGCACCGGTCGGGCGAGACGGAGGACGCGACCATCGCCGATCTGGCGGTCGCGACGAATTGCGGACAGATCAAGACGGGATCGCTCGCCAGGGCCGACCGGACGGCGAAGTACAACCAGCTGATCCGGATCGAGGAGGAGCTGGGGAGCGCCGCGCGGTTCGCCGGGCGCGACGTGCTGCGCCGATAAGGGCTTGATACGGGGCGGGTAACGGGGGAATGATCGGCTTGTGACACCGCGCCCCGCTCCCGCTCCGAAAGTCCTCCGTACGCTCCGCCGCGCCGCGTTGCCGGCGATCGCGCTGACCATCATCAGCTTCTTCGGAGGCTATGCCGTTTTCGGGCGGAACGGCGCGATGGCGTATGGCGAGTATCAGCACCAGCTGGTCGAGCGCGAGGCGGATTACGCCGAGCTCGACCGGAAGCGCGCGGTGCTCAAGAATCGCGTGGCGCTGCTCGACCCACGCCATGCGAATCCGGACATGGTGGATGAGATGGTGCGGAAAGAGCTGAACGTCGCTCACCCGGATGAGGTGATCGTTCCGCTGAAGTGACCTGCTCCCCTCCCCGGACGGGGAGGGGCCGGGGGTGGGTGGACGGCGCTGGCCTTGGGTGGGGCGCGGGTAGCAGGTTCGTTCCCGATCAGCCGCTTTCGCGTCCACCCACCCCCGACCCCTCCCTGTCCAGGGAGGGGAGGATAGTGGGATCACCCGCCGAGGAACGTCAGCAGGTCCTTGGTCAGGCGATCGCTGTGGGTGACGTTCAGGCCGTGCGGTGCGCCGTCATATTCCACCAATTGGGCCTGCTTGATCCCGGCCGCCGCTGCGCGGGCGCTGGGGTCGATCGGGACGGTCTGGTCGGCCGTGCCGTGGATGATCAGCGTGGGAACGGTGATCGCGGGAAGATCGGGGCGAAAGTCGGTGTGGCCGAACGCCTTGATGCAATCGAGCGTGGGCTTCAGGCCCGCCATCAGCGCCATGGAGGTCGACCAGTCGAGCACGTCGTCGCTGACCGGGTGCTTGATAAAGCCCTGGCCGTAGAACATCGGCGTGAACTTGCGGCGCAGAAAAGCGGGACGGTCGGCCTTGAGCCCCTCGATCATCTGCTGGAAGGTCGCCTCGGGGACGCCGTCCTTGTTGTCCTTGGTCTTGACCAGATAGGGCACGACCGAGGCGATCAGGCCGGCGGCGAGCACGCCCTTGCCGGCGTGACGGCTCATGTACCGCGCGACCTCGCCGCCGCCCATCGAGAAGCCGACGATCGTGACATCGCTGGTCGCGCCGGTCGCGGCCATGACGTCGGCCAGGTCGTCGGCGAGCGTGTCGTACTCGTATCCGGTCCAGGGCTGGCCCGAACGCCCGAAGCCGCGGCGGTCATAGGCGATCGCGCGGAAGCCGGCATCGGCCAGCGCCATCGCCTGCGCGTCCCAGCTGTCGGCGTTGAGCGGCCAGCCGTGCATCAGGATGACCGGGCGGCCCTGGCCCCAATCCTTGACGAAGATATCGGTGCCGTCGCGGGTCTTGATGAAGGGCATGGGGTCGGGTCCTCGGCTGTGTCGGCGAGGTAACGACGGCGGAGGAGGCGCGTTCCCGACCTCCTTTCGTCATGCCGGACTTGATCCGGCATCCCGCTTATCTTCGCCCAGGGAAGAAGCGGGACCCCGGATCAAGTCCGGGGTGACGGGAGGTGAGGTAACGGTCCGCGCTATTTAGCGGCGGTCTGCTGATCGGGCATGAGTTTTTGCGCGAAGTAGGTCATCTGAAGCGCCTGAAGCCTGGCGCCCTGTTCGATGTCGGCGTCGCCCGAATGGCCGCCCGCCGTGTCCTCGTAGAACAGGTAGGGCAGGCCGTATTCCTTCAGTCGCGCCGCGAACTTGCGGGCGTGCTGGGGGCCGACGCGGTCGTCCTTGGTAGTGGTCCAGATATACGGTTCGGGATAGGCGCCGCTGCGCTTGATGTTGTGATAGGGCGAGATCTTGGCGAGGAACGCGCGCTCGTCCGGGTTGCGGACCGAGCCGTATTCGTCCTCCCAGCTCGCGCCCGCCGCGATCCCTTCATAGCGGAGCATGTCGAGCAGCGGGACCTGGATGGTCACCGCGCGCCAGAGTTCGGGGTGCTGGTTGAACTGAACGCCCATCAGCAGCCCGCCATTCGACCCGCCATAGATGCCGAGCTTGGCCGGGCTGGTCAGCTTGCGCGCGATGAGGTCGCGGCCGATCGCGGCGAAGTCGTCATAGATGAGCTGGCGCTTGGTCTTGCGGCCGGCGTCGTGCCAGGCCGGGCCGAACTCGCCGCCGCCCCGGATGTTCGCGAGGACGAACGAGCCGCCGCGCTCCAGCCAGAGCTTGCCGGTGGAGCCGGAATAAGCGGGCGTGTTCGAGATGTTGAAGCCGCCATAAGCGGTCATGATCGTCGGGGTCGATCCGTCGAGCTTCACGTCACGGCGGTGGACGACGAAATATGGAACCTTGGTGCCGTCGGACGAGGTCGCCTCGAACTGCTCGACCACGTGGTTCGAGGCGTCGAACTTGGCCGGCAGCGACTTGATCGACGCGGGCGGGGTTCGGCCGGTGGCGTCGACGCGCCAGAGCGTGGTCGGATCGAGAAAGCCGGTGACCGTGACAAAGGCGGTGTCGCTTGCCTCCGTGGCGCTGGCGAGGTCGACCGCTAGATTGTCGGGAAGCGCGAGGCGGGTCGGCGTCCAGCCGTTCGGACCGGGCCGGAATGACAGGGCCCGGCCGCGAACATTGTCGTAGATGTTGGCGAGCACACCCGAGCGGGTGACGGTCGCGCCGTCGACCGACTGGCGGGCGGTGGGGGCGAAGACGACGGTCGGGGTAAAGCGGCCGGTCTCGACCTCCCGCAGCGGCGCGGCGACGATCGCGCCGGCGGGCAGCGCGCCCCACGGCTCCTGCGTGGTGAAGACGAGCTGGCCCTTGACCAGCCCGGTCGGAACGGCGCGGGCGGGGATGTCGAGCTTCACCAGCTTGCCCGCTTTGGTCAGCAGATGCTTGTCGCCGCCGAAAAAGGTCTGGCGGCGCTGGACGATCACCGCGCGGTTGCCGTCGGCGTCGTGATAGCCGACCGCATAGGTGCCGAGCTGATCGGAGGCGTCGCCGCGTGCTACCTCGCGCGCGGCGGTGAGCGGTGCGCCGCGCTTCACCTCCTTGACCACGAAGGGGTAGGACGACGTGGTCATCGTGCCCGCGCCCCAATCGCGCGAGACGAGCAGCGTGTCGCGGTCGACCCAGGTCGCCCCCTGCTTGGACTTGGGCAGGCGGAAGCCGTTCTCAACGAACTTGCCGGTTTGCAGGTCGAACTCGCGATACTCGATCGCGTCCTCGCCGCCCTCGGACAGGGAGACGAGGCAGTAACGCTCGTCGGGCTGGAGACAGGTCGCGCCCTTCCAGACCCACTTCTTGCCCTCGGCGGCGCTGAGCTGGTCGAGGTCGAGCAGGGTAGTCCACTGGGGCGAGGGCGTCGCGTAGCTTGCCTCGGTGGTGGCCCGCCAATAACCCTGGGGGTGGTCAGCATCGCGCCAGAAGTTCAGGATGCGGCCGCCGCGCTGGTCCGGCATCGGGATGCGATCCTTCGCCGAGGCGATGGCGAGCGCCTCCTGGTAGAAGGTCTGATAGCGCGGGTCGGCCTGGAGCCGGGCGAGCGTACGCTTATTCTCCTGCTCGACCCAGGCGAGCGGACGCGCGCCGTCCTTGTCCTCGAGCCAGATATAGGGATCGTCCTGGGTCATGGGCGCCTGTGCGGCCGCGGGTGCGGCGAGGAGGGAGGTGGCGAGGAGGAAGGCGCGCATCGAATGCTCCGGATCGGGAGAGGATGCGGCGGTTTAAGCCTAAGCGACGTCAGGACGCCAGCGCGTCGAGCAACTGGTCCTTGGTCATCTTCGACCGGCCCGGGATGTCGCGCTTCTTGGCGGCCTCGTACAGCTCGGCGCGGGTGCGGTGGTCGCGGTACTTGGCGGTCTTGTGGGCGACGTCGGCGGGCTGAGCGGAGAACTGCTTGCCCTCTTTGGACGCCTTGCGCTTGGCGGCGGTGGTACGGGCGTATTCCTCGTCCGAGAGCTCCTCGATCGCGTGCTTGGGCAGGTAGCGCTCGCCCGTCTCGCCGCTTTTGGCGCCCGACTTGGTACCCCATTCCTCCTCCGTCCATTGGTGGAGCGAGTTGTGGGCGTCGTCCTTCTCGCCGAGATAGGTGCCGCCGCGATGCTTGTACTCCAGCACCGCCATCTGGGCTTTGCGCGCCGACCACTGGCCGGCCTTGCCGCCTTTCGATCCGGCGGTGACCTCGTGCTTGACCTTGTCCCAGAGTTCGGGATCGGCTTTTTCGGCGGTTTCGCTCATATAGGAGTGAACCGCCGATGCCGGCTTGCGTTCCGGTGGGGCGACAGGGCCCAGGAAGGATTTAAACCGATGGTCGAGACCGAGGAGGCGCGAGCCCCCGCGCCCGTGGACCCGGGCGCGACGCCGGTGGTGCTGGAGGCGATCGTCAAGCAGCTGTGCCTGGCGACGACGTACAACCGGCAGCAGGTGACGCTCGCGCCGCACATCCTCTACACCAAGCACGGCGAGCTGTACGTCGATGCCGTGACGGTGGAGCGGGAGGGACGACCGCCCAAGGAGCTTAAGCTGGGGACGTTCAAGCTGGCCGGGCTGCACCCGCTCAGGGTGACCGCGCGGCGGTTCGAGAAGAGCGCGTTGTTCTCGCCGTTCGAGCCTAGGTATAGGGGCGAGACGCTGATGGTCGTGGCTTAGCGGCGGTTCCTGGCCACGCCGTCGGTCGCGGCGAAGCCGCGCCCTATGGCGCGGTTCGCGGCGCCGGCCGGGCTAGGTGCCGGGTCGCGTCGCCAAGTACCTTGGCGACGCTGCACCTAACCTAGCGACACCTCACCGAGTTCTGCTCAATGGCACGGCCGCCGAGCGCGCCCACGGCGCCGCCCAGCAGCGTGCCGACCGTCCGGCTGCGTCCGCCGTCGATGATGTTGCCCAGGATGCCGCCCGCGCCCGCGCCCAGGATCAGGCCGGTCGTGCCGTCGGGGCGGCGGCAATAGTAGCGGCCGTCCTGCCCGGCATAGACGCGCTCGTCGGGGCCGAGCACGCGGTCGCGGTAGTTCGGACCGGCGCGGTAATAGCGTGCCGCGTCGTAATCGCCCTCGTCGCGCTCGTCGTCATACGCCCCACGATTGTCGTAGGGAACGGGCGGCGCGACGCGGTAGCCGCCATCGACCGATGGACGATACGCTCCGCCCGAGCCGCGATAGCCGGAGCCGCGTAGCGACTGGTAGCGGTCGAGCTCCTGACGGAATGTCTGGTATTCTCGGTCGAAGCGGTCCTGCGCCTGGCGCATGCGGGCGTCGTCGGCGGGCCCTTGCGCGACGGCGGGGGCGGCGAGGAGGGCGGACGCGGCGAGGGCGGCGAGAAGCTTCATTGGGCACACTCCGGCCCGGGAACGCGGGCATCCCGTTCAGAACATTTTGCGGCCGAAACGGTTCCTAGTGGTCCGAGCCGGCCGGGGCGGGAAAGCCGCCATACTCGTCGATCGCCTCGAACAGCCGGGTGAGCTGCGCCTGCTCGTCGAGGGTGACCTCCGGCCGCCAGATCTCGAACAGGAGGACGGTGCGGGTGCCGGATCCGCGGTTCCAGGCCTCGTGCTCGACGCTGTCGTCGAAGATCGTCAACTCGCCCTCGTGCCAAGCGCGGGTCTCGTCGCCGACGCGCATCGCGCAGCCGTCGGGGACGATCAGCGGTAGGTGGCAGATGAGGCGGGTGTTGAGCATGCCGTGATGCGGGCGGATGTGAGTGCCGGGCCGAAGCCGCGAGAAGAGCGCCATGGGCGAGCGGTCGACGATGCGGGGGATCGGAAGCTGCGCCAGCGCCGCGACCGTGCGGGGCAGACGCGCCGCCTGCTCGGTCAGGACGCCGCCCCGCCAGATGTGGAACGCGCTCCAGCTGGGGTCGTCGAGGAGCGGGTTGGCGACGGGGCGGGGGCGATCGGGGTCGCTGGCGATATAGGGCGCGAAGCCGTCCGCGTCGCCGAGCGCCTCCAGCTCGGCCCGGATGGTCGGCGCGGCAGCCTCGAGCTCGGCGGCCCAGCCAAACTCCTCGCGCTCGTAGAATTGGCGCTGGGGGAGGCCGTGAAAGTAGAACATCGAGGGCTGCTGGAGGTGGAGTTCGCGCCGGCCGAGCAGCAGGTCGAGCGAACGGCGGAAACGGGTGGGGCGCTCGTCATCCGCGTCGGGCAGGTCGACCGCCGATAGCAGGTGCCGTTCGTAGCGCGCGTTGTTCTCGGCCAGGAAGCCCCGGGCGCGGTCGAGCAATGGCGCTAGTTGGGGCGGGGGCGGGGTGACGGCCGCCTGCTTGAGCGCGGCGGTAAGAAAGGAGGTCGCGCCGCGGTCGTCGCCGTCGTCGCGCTTGCGCTCGCCCATGAGCAGGAGAGCGACGATGTTGCGGGGCGCCTCGGCCAGGAGCGCCTGGAGCGCCCGCGTCTCGGCGGGGGCGTCGCCGGCCCTGCGGCAGCATTGCGCGAGCGGGAGCCAAGGGCGTTGGCCCTGGGGCAGCATCTCGGTCGCGCGGGCCAGATGCGGGCGGGCGGCGGCGAAGTCACCCCGGCGGAGCGCGTCGAGGCCGGACTGGAGAGGGGTGGGGGTCATCGCGCGCGACCGTCGCACGCGGCCGGGGCACGGCCAAGGGGGGCAAAGGTGACGAAGATCACGCTAGTTCGGTGTTTCGACGGAGGCGAGCGTGGGACAAAGCGCCTCGAGCGCCGCCTGAAACGCGGCGGCGGACGCGGCCGGGGAAGGCGGCGGACCGGCGTTGCGCAGCGCGGCCATGAGCAGCCGGTCGTTGAAGCGGCGACGCTCGCCGACCTGGCGGTCGCCAAAGAAGACCGGCTCGACCACTCCCTCGATCGCGCGTTCGATCGCGAGACAGCACGCGTCGTTGAGGCCCAAGCGGGCCGCGTCGTCCCAGGCGGCGGCAAAGGAGGCGGCATCCGGTCGCTTGCGGAGCGGATAGGCGGACTTGGCGCTCATTCCGACCGCCTTGGCCGCCGCCGCGACGACCCCGCACCGCGCGAGCTGCTCGATGAAAGCGCGCTGCCGGTCGGGCGTCCAGCCGTCGCGACGGGCTGGTGGGTACGGGGGTGAAAGCGGGAGAGTCGGTCATCGGCGAGCTTTTCGCCGAGGTGGACGTTTGTAGGACAGCGTTGTTTTCGCGCGCGAAGGCGACGCGGGACCCCGGCTCAAGGCCGGGGTGGCAGACTATAAAGCGGACAACACATTCGTCAGCGTGAAATCCTTGCCGATGAACAGGAGCGGACAGGCGTGCTCCATAGCGAGCGCGTACGAGAAGGAGTCGCCGTAGTTGAGCGCGGCCGCGTGCCAGCCCTTGCCGTAATGTCGGTACGCGTCGGCGGCCGCGCGGGCGCGCTCCGCCGTGACCGGCTCGACGCTGATCCGGTCGCTGTGAAGCAGGTTTCGCATGGCGGTGTCGCAATCGCGGCCATATGCCACAATCAGCGCTTCCGTGACCGTCGCCGCCGAGATCAGGCGTCGGTCAGCCGCCAGCAGCGCGGCGATGCAGCGGTCCGCGCCATCCTCCGCCAGCGCGATCGCGATCAGGGCCGACGTGTCGACGACGATCACGCCGGCAAGCCGTAATCGTCATATAGGAAGTCGGCGCTGCGGGCGGCGCTCGGTCCGAAACGCTTCTTTGCGGACCCACGCAGCGCGTGAAGAAGTGTAGCGAGTTCGTCGGCCTCCGCTTGCTCATCGACGGGCACGATGCGAACCGAGGGCCGGCCATGCTCCGTCAGTACGATGTCCTCACCGTTACGGGCGAGGCGGACGAGTTCCGCTAGGCGGGGGTCGTCGCGAGTGAGCGGGATTTGCATAGCGATTGCTCCACTGAAGTCGGTAGCTGTAAGCCACTGGCCGATCGGTCACAACGGGATGAGGCAGCAGGCTTATGCCAATCAGCCTTCACCCCAGCTTCGCGGTGCATCCGGGCGGGTGGCTGTGCGCCGAGCTGGTCGAGCCGCACGGGCTGACCGTGACCGAGGCGGCCGCCAAGCTACACGTCACGCGGCAGGCGATGAGCAACCTACTCGGCGGACGCGCCGGGCTGTCGGCGGAGATGGCGGTCCGGTTCAAGAAGGCGTTCGGGGTAAGCGCCGACACGCTGATGCGGATGCAGGGCGCGCATGACCTAACGCAGGTGCAGGTGCAGGCGCGCGAGGGCCAAATCGAGGTGGAGCAGGTAGCGGCTCAGCTAAAGACCCTATACCATGCGTTTCCCGCAGGAGAATACATCTGTGTCAGAGCGAGGCGCCGCAAATCGCTTTCCGTTAGACGAGTGGGATAATGTAGCTCTTCAGGTTGCTCTTAGCTTTCGGACAGCTGAGACTGCAGGCCAACTAAAACCTGGCACTCCATACAGATCTAGATTTGTCGGTGGATATCTCATGGGTTATCCGCACTACGTTGATGAAGTAAGTGAAAAGTACGGGGCTGCCGCCCGAAAGCTGTTATTTATCATGACTTACGGCAGAGATGATGCTGAAGCTATTATCGGTCATATTAACCAGCTCAGGATACAAAGTGACCAACAGGTAAAATTGGGCTGGAGCTTCGGCGCGTCCGATGGAAAACAATACTTCCAAGCAGTCGAGGAACGCCGTGCACGTAGTTATACCGATAAGAGTTTTATGTCAGCTATCGAGCTAGGCTTGATAGACGTATCTTGCGCTATTTACTAGCTGCACATCCCCTGCATGCGTGAAACTCTACGCTCAACCCACTGTAACAAAGCTATCCATCACCCGCTTCCGTCCGGCATGCTCGAAATCGATCTCCAGCTTGTTACCCTCGATCTCCGCGATGCTTCCGTATCCAAACTTCTGATGAAAAACCCGCTGACCGACGCCCAGATCATCGCGGCCCTTCTGGCCCAAGCCAACCGCCGGCCCGCGGCTTTCGACAATGCGGGTGGGGATGGTGGTGAAGCCGCTCGCGGCGCCGGCGGCGCGTTGCCAGCCGGGGCCGCGGCCCGAGGCGCGGGCGACGTTGGCGAAGGGGTCGGCGTGCTCGGACCAATTGGCGCGCCATAGCGACTCGCCGCCGGTCATGCTGGTCTCCGCGTCGATATGGGCGGGGGGCAGCTCGCCGACGAAGCGGGAGGGCAGGCTGCTGGTCCATTGGCCGTAGATGCGGCGGTTGGCGGCGTGGAGGATCACCGCGCGCCGCCTGGCGCGGGTGATCGCGACATAGGCCAGGCGGCGCTCCTCCTCGAGCGAGGCGGTGCCGCCCTCGTCCATCGCGCGTTGCGAGGGGAACAGGCCTTCCTCCCAGCCGGCGAGGAAGACGGTGTCGAACTCCAGCCCTTTGGCGGCGTGGATGGTCATGATGGTGACCTTGGGCGCTTCCTTGGCGGCGTCGTTGTCCATGACGAGCGACACGTGTTCCAGGAACGCGCCGAGCGACTCGTATTCCTCCATCGCGCGGATAAGCTCGGTCAGGTTCTCCAGGCGGCCGGCGGCCTCGGCGGACTTCTCGGCCTGGAGCATGGCGGTGTAGCCGCACTCGTCGAGGAGCTGGCGGGCGAGCTCGGGATGGGGCAGCTCGTTCGCCATGTCGCGCCAGCGGGCAATGTCGCCGACCAGGCGGCCGAGCGACTTGCGCGCGGCGCCGGTCAGCTCGTCGGTGTCGAGGATGCGGGCGGCGGCGATCGTCAGCGGCGTGCCGGACGAGCGGGCAAGCTGGTGGATGCGCGCCACCGCCTTGTCGCCCAGGCCTCGCTTGGGGACGTTGACGATGCGCTCGAACGCGAGGTCGTCGGCGGGCTGATTGACGACGCGCAGATAGGCGAGCGCGTCGCGAATCTCGGCGCGTTCGTAGAAGCGGAAGCCGCCGACGATCTTGTAGGACAGCCCGATCGCGATGAAGCGGTCCTCGAACTCGCGCGTCTGGTGCGAGGCGCGGACAAGGATGGCCATGTCGTCGAGCGACTTGCCGTCGCGGCGACAGGCCTCGATCTCCTCGCCGACGCGGCGCGCTTCCTCGGGGCCGTCCCATACGCCGAGCACCTTGACCTTCTCGCCCGCGTCGAGCTCGGTCCACAGCTCCTTGCCGAGACGGCCGCCATTATGGGCGATGACTCCGCTCGCGGCAGCGAGGATATGGGGGGTGGAGCGGTAATTCTGCTCGAGCCGGATGACCTTGGCGCCGGGAAAGTCGCGCTCGAAGCGAAGGATGTTCTCAACCTGCGCGCCGCGCCAGCTATAGATCGACTGGTCGTCGTCGCCGACACAGGCGATGTTGCGGCGTTCCTGGGCGAGGAGGCGGAGCCAGAGATACTGGACGCTGTTCGTGTCCTGATACTCGTCGACCATGATGTAGCGGAAGCGCTGCTGGTACAGCTCCAGCACCTCGCGATTGGTCCGGAGCACGACGAGCATGTGGAGGAGCAGGTCGCCGAAGTCGCAGGCGTTCACGGCTTTCAGGCGCGCTTGGTACTGGGCGTAGAGTTCCTGGCCGCGGCCATTGGCGTAGCGTTCGGCTTCCCCGGCGTCGATGTCGGCGGGGGAAAGGCCCTTGTTCTTCCAGCCGTCGATCAGCCCGGCGAGGCTGCGCGCCGGAAAGCGCTTTTCGTCGATGTCGGCGGCGACGATCAGCTGTTTCAAGAGGCGGAGCTGGTCGTCGGTGTCGAGGATGGTGAAGTTCGACTGAAGCCCGACGAGTTCGGCATGGCGGCGGAGCATCTTCGCGCCGATCGCGTGGAATGTGCCGAGCCACGGCATCCCCTCGACCGCGTCGCCGACCAGGCGGCCAACGCGCTCGCGCATCTCGCGCGCGGCCTTGTTGGTGAAGGTGACCGACAGGATCTCGGAGGGATAGGCCTTGCGGGTGAAGAGCAGGTGGGCGAGGCGCGCGGTGAGCGCGGCGGTCTTGCCGGTGCCGGCGCCCGCGATGATCAGGACGGGGCCGTCGGTGGTGAGCACGGCATCGCGCTGCTCGGGGTTCAGGCCGCGCAGATAGGGCGGGTCGGCTGGCAGGGTGGCGGGCTGGTTCACGCGCGAACAGCTAGGGAACGCGAGGGGTGAGGGCAAGCGTCCGGCGTCGGGCGGGCGCGGCGCGGGGGTCAGCCCCCGGCGGGGCGCAGCAGCGTGATCCGGGCCTTGCCGTGGACGCGCTCGACGTCAATCTCGAAGCCGTCCACCGCGACGCGCTCCGCCTTGCCGGTCTCGATGCTGATCCAGGTGCCGGGCGCGGTCCAGCCGAGGCGCGCCAGCTTGTCGAGCGCGACCACGCCCGCGCCGGTGCCGTAGGGCGGGTCCATCAGGATCACGTCTGGCGCCGCGCGCGCGGGACCGAGCGCCAGGACGGAGGCGGCGCGGACGTCAGCGGTTGCGCCGAGCTTGGCGAGGTTGGCGCGGAGCGCGTCGAGGGCAGCGCCGTCCTGTTCGACGAATAGGCAGGACTTGGCGCCGCGCGACAGCGCCTCGATGCCGAGCGCGCCCGAGCCGGCGAAGAGATCGGCG
>VYKR01000056.1_pt1 | contig 38129 bp, 36 predicted proteins | sample 5109561 | NCBI WGS metagenome assembly VYKR01 (sample SAMN12291799, study PRJNA351875) | freshwater metagenome | isolation source: freshwater lake | place: USA: Michigan, Ford Lake | collected 2015-08-15
TTATGAATGTTTGAATGATGCCCATTTGAAACATAAAAAAGAACTGGATTCCTTGCTGACTCTACGATTTCAGAAGTTTAATAAATCTCAGATTATGAACGTCTAAAGTATAACGTTACTGTTGGAAAAAACCTAATCCCATGAATCGTCGTGAATTTGTTGCCCTCGTTGGTGTTGGCGGAGCCATGGCCTGCGCCCCAGAAATACTAGGGACGGCTACCGACCAAGAGATGACCCCGGCCCAAGCGGCGGATGGCTTTGTGAAAGTGACGGGCATTACCCTCAAAGAATTGGAAGTCAAAGGCAGTTTTCTGGATAAAAAATCCCCAGTCGGCTCCTTGCTCCTAATCTGGGAGAAAAATACGAAAAAGATCAGTGCAGTAAACCCGACTTGTACCCATGAAGGCTGTACGGTGAAATGGAATACTGGCGCACAGATTTTAGCTTGTCCCTGCCATCCGGGAAAATTTACCGCCACTGGGGTGGTCACGAATAAACCCCCAAAACGCAATCTAACCACCTATCAAGTCAAGGTCGAAAAAGACGTTATTTTCGTGAAAAAAGCTTAACGGGGTTGAGGGAATACCATGCCTTTGGGGACACGGGTAGAATTAGTGATTCTCTACTCGCACTTAGAAATTATGTGTATTGGAAGCTTTAGTACAAATGTTCGAGCTTCCTCTCCCTGCTCCCTTCTCTCTTGCAGTCTTAACGAGTAATTTAGATAGTTCTTAGAAGACTTAGAGGATTTGGAAGATTTAATACAAGCAAAAGAAGAAGAAAAAGATAGTCAAACTTATTCTCTAGATCAGGTTAAGAAGATGCTAAATATTGATTGATTGATTGTCTTGCTTTAATTCGACTATTTCACAGATGGGAAAAAATAGAGTTCCCCTTGTGTCTCTAAATCCGGCTCTTTTTCCAGAAATGCTAAAGGGTTGACGGGGAAATCCTGCTGTCAACACTTCAAAATCAGGCAGGTCATGGATAGCAATTTTTCTAATATCTTGATCGGGAATTTCTTGAAAATTATTGAAATATACTTTTCGACAGTTCTCGTCTATTTCACAAGAATATACACAGTCATAACCAACGCTCTCAAAAGCTAATCGTGGGGTGTCGGTCGTCGATACCAAATTAGGTTACACTTCATCTTGAGAAAAGCTGTCACCAGAGATGGTATATTTTGGCCATAGTATAGCTCGCTAGTTTAGATTTGTTCAATTGGAGAAATAAGATTAGATAAAATTTCGTTCCATTTTAATTTATGAATAGTTTGTAATTCCGAATCTATTTCAATTAGATGGGAATAGCTATTGACAAATTCTTCTGGAGATGATATCAGTCTCAGATAATATTTAATTGTCGGTATAATACCATTGGTGATTATTTGACAACCATGGTTGTTTTTGATAGTTTGAATCTCAGACATGATTAATTCCACTTCTGTGGGTTTAACATCAAAAGATGATAGGATATAATATCTTCTCGGATTAAATTTAATAATTTTATCTTTGGCAATTCGGAGAATTTGTAAATCAATGTACTTACCATGCTTAATTTCAATAACTTCTACTAATTGTTTATTTTTATCAAAAATCTCAATATCTCCTGCACTACCAGAAGTTAGATCAGAAGCTGTGTGACTGCCTAGGGCTTTTAAGGTAAGGATACTCTAGAATTGGTTTCAAAAATATGTTTCTTAATGGCAATAGCTAACTCTTGAATCATGGGAATACAAACCGAATTACCCACCTGTTTATAAGACTCAGCTAAGTTAGGATGAATTTGAAAACTATCGGGAAACTTCATCAGTCGATAGCATTCTTGGATAGTTAATTTACGCACCTGATCTTGTTCGGGTATATAAATAAAAAAACGTCCAGATGTTTCCTGAGATGGTATAGTAGGATGTACTCCATCGATCGAATAAATTCGGTTAGGTTGATGATGAACCCGGGATAAATGTTCTGTATTTGGTCTGATACCTTTTTTCCAGATAGTTTTATTGCGATACCCGACAAAAATTAATCCTGATGGTTGTAAGGTAGGATTATCAATGAGAGTATATTCTTTTTTATCTAAGTATTCAAAATTGCCTTGAGGAGACAGAAAATCGCGTAACTTAGGTATTGGTGAAGTATATTTTAATGAGTTGAAATTAAATTTTTTATTTTGGGTAGCAATAATAATAATTCTTTCTCGATTTTGCGGCACACCAAAATCCTTGGCATTTAAGAGCTTATAATCAACTAAATAACCCAGTTCTTCCAAAGAACGCAAAATAATATCTAAGTTTTTGCCTTTGTCGAGGTGAATTAGGTGTTTAACATTTTCCAGAAGAATTATTTTCGGCTTTTTTAATTCGACTATTTCACAGATGGGAAAAAATAGAGTTCCCCTTGTGTCTCTAAATCCGGCTCTTTTTCCAGAAATGCTAAAGGGTTGACAGGGAAATCCTGCTGTCAACACTTCAAAATCAGGCAGGTCATGGATAGCAATTGTTCTAATATCTTGATCGGGAATTTCTTGAAAATTATTGAAATATACTTTTCGACAGTTCTCGTCTATTTCACAAGAATATACACAGTCATAACCAACGCTCTCAAAAGCTAATCACATCCTAATTTTAGCAAATGTTCCGACTTATGCAGCGATAAAAACTGTAGTCTAGATAATTAAGGTTAATATGCCCTGATATAATCAATTTGGAGATACTGGATTAGGGATAATTCAGGACAAACTCGCACAATTTCGGTTTCAGACTTCTGTGGCTTTTTCTTGCTCAATCTCGGTCTCCAATTCTTGACGTAATTCTTCTAGAGAAGTGGTAGCAGCTGTCTGAGATAATCTTTCTTTTGACCAATTTAAGGCCTGAAAAAGTCGTTGAGCATTAGCTGGAGAGCGCAAAAGATAAACTTCTTCTAATAAAGCGGATAATTCGTCAGCAAGCAGCAATCAAGGCCACATCATGATGACCCTGACGTTGGACAATAACGATCGAGTTTCCCAGTTCTACTTGTTCTAAAACCTGAATAAAATGTTCTTGTGCTTGGGTATAGCTAGTATAGGTGGTGGGGATGGCCATTAATCAACTCCGCAGTCAAAAAATTAATCAATGGGTGCGTTAACCAAGAGTAACGCACCCCAAAGAAATTACACCGAAGTTAAGGTTTTCTCCGCGCTAATTTGCGCTTCGGGACTATCCGCTTCCGAGGGAGGGACCACTTGCCAGAATTGACCGAGATAGCTATCCCAATTAGCTAAAATTAACTTACCTTTGGGGCTATTAGTGCGTTCTACATGGGCCTCAATTAAAGATTTTAACTGTTCCGCACCGGCAGCCGTGCCAACCCGTTGAATCTTGACAATTTCGGGGTTAAGTTTCTCCGGTAGGGACGGATCAAGAATATAAGCTAATCCTCCCGTCATCCCGGCGCCGACGTTACGACCGACGGAACCAAGCACGACAATTACCCCCCCGGTCATATATTCACAGAGGTGATCCCCGGCCCCTTCGATAACTGCTTTCGCGGTGGAATTGCGAACAGCAAAACGTTCACCAGCGCGACCATTTGCGTATAATACCCCACCGGTGGCCCCGTAGAGACAGGTATTACCGATAATAGCGTTATCTTCGGGCTGATAATTGGCGTTTTGGGGCGGTAAGATGACAATTTCGCCGCCGTAGATGCCTTTACCCACATAATCGTTAGCTTCTCCCTCTAAATGGAGATTGACACCGGGTAAATTAAATGCTCCGAAACTTTGACCGGCCGCACCCTGGAAATTGAGCTTAATTTCGCCTTCAAAGCCGTCATTACCGTATTTTTGGGCAATTACCCCCGCAATTCTCGCCCCCACGGAGCGATCGGTATTGACAATCCTGTAGGTTTTGCTGACGGTTCCCTGTTGCTCGATCGCCTGTTTAATCTCGCTATCTGCTAGAATCTCGTCATCGAGAACAGCACCGTTACTATGTACTTCCTCGTGCTGCAACCAAGAGCGGTCACTGCGGCCATCGGGTAAATTCAACAAACAATCGAGATTGAGAGATTCTGTCTTAGTTAAACGAGCATCGGAGCGCACTTTTAACAGATCCGACCGGCCAATCACCTCATTTAAACTGTGATAGCCTAATTTCGCCAATAATTGCCGCGTTTCCTCAGCCACCAAAGTAAAGAAATTGACCAGATGAGCGGGAATTCCGGGAAAACGAGCGCGCAGACGTTCCTGTTGGGTAGCGACTCCCACAGGACAATTATTCGTGTGACAGACGCGGGCCATGATGCACCCCTCGGCAATCATGGAAATGGAACCAAAACCGAATTCCTCCGCACCCATGAGAGCAGCCATGAGGATATCCCAACCGGTTTTTAGTCCCCCATCTGCACGCAAAATCACCCGATGACGCAGTTGATTTTCCATTAACATCCGATGCACTTCCGTTACTCCCAATTCCCAGGGACTACCTGCGTGTTTAATCGAACTTAGGGGTGATGCACCTGTACCACCATCGTGGCCAGAAATCTGGATAATATCAGCGTTAGCTTTGGCAACTCCGGCCGCAATTGTGCCGATACCGATCTCGGCCACTAATTTGACGGAAACTTTGGCCCGGGGGTTAATTTGGTGTAAATCGTAGATTAATTGCGCTAAATCTTCGATCGAGTAGATATCGTGGTGAGGAGGGGGAGAAATCAAGGTAACACCCGGTTTAGATCGCCGTAACATGGCAATATAGGGACTGACTTTTTTCCCCGGTAATTGACCTCCTTCTCCCGGTTTTGCTCCTTGGGCCATTTTAATCTCTAGCTGTTTTCCGCTCATTAAGTATTCGGGAGTGACTCCAAAACGTCCCGAAGCTATCTGTTTAATGGCAGAATTGGCCGTATCACCGTTTTTTAAGCCGTTTAGGTGGGGCATAGTCACGGAATGTCCTTCTTCATCCACATCGCTTAAGCTGGTGTAGCGGATCGGATCTTCTCCCCCTTCTCCGGAATTGGACTTACCTCCGATGCGATTCATGGCGATCGCTAGGGTTTCGTGTGCTTCCCGGCCCAAGGCACCGAGGGACATTCCCCCTGTGCAGAAGCGTTGCAGGATACTTTCGATCGATTCTACTGCTTCGATGGCAATTGAGGCTCGATCGCTGTTAAATTCTAATAAATCGCGCAATGCAGTAACGGGTCTTTGCTGCAAGATTTGACGATAGGTTTCGTAATGGTCGTATCCTTCACCTTGGGAGTGAGCGGCCACTGCTTTATGGAGTGCTTTCGCCATTTCCGGGGAATTCATGTGGTATTCTCCCCCCGGACGGTAGTTGACAAAACCGTAGTTTTCTAGTTTTTTAGCGGTAAGATTGGGGAAAGCTTTACTATGGAATGCGATCGCTTCTTGGGACACTTCCGCAATGCTTAAACCCCCGACGCGACTGGTAGTACCGTTAAAAGCTAGTTTAACTAAATCTGCCGATAATCCGATCGCCTCGAAAATTTGCGCTCCATGGTAGGAAGATAGGAGAGAAATACCCATTTTCGAGAGGATTTTCAGTAATCCTGCTTCTACGGATTTGCGGTAATTAATTAGGGCTTTTTCGAGGCTAATAGCTTCTAATTTGCCGTTTTCCATCAATTTCTGGGTTTTTGGCTCGATCCACCACTGGGCGATCGTTTCCAACGCAAGATAGGGACAAACTGCGGAAGCACCATAACCAATTAGACAAGCGAAGTGATGGGTACTCCAACATTGGGCCGTATCGATCACAATCGAAGCTTTTAAACGCAAGTGTGAGCGAATCAGGTGATGATGGACGGCACCAACAGCTAATAAAGGGGGAATATAGCTAGTTTTTTCGTCAATAGGAGCAGTCCTGTCACTGAGAATTAAAATTTCTGCTCCCGATTCCACTTTCTTGGCGGCCTCAGCGCACAAATTAGCGATCGCATCTTCTAATCCCTGCGGTCCGGTGGTCAGATCATAAAGGGTAGAAAGTTCGGCTGTTTTGTAGCTAGAGGTTTTAACTTTGGCTAATTCCGCATTATTGAGCAGGGGAGAGTCTAATTTCAGTAAATGTGCGTCATCAACCCCCAATTTCAGGATATTACCCCGTCGTCCCAGATACATAGTCAAGGACATGACTAAACTTTCCCGTAAAGGATCGATGGGAGGGTTAGTAACTTGGGCAAAACGTTGTTTAAAGTAATCGTAGAGAAGATGGGGTTTACTGGAGAGGACTGCTAGGGGAGTGTCATCACCCATACAGAAAGTCGGTTCTTTTCCCTGTTCTGCCATGGGAACGATAATCATATCCACATCTTCGGATGTATAACCGAAAGCGGTTTGCAGGGGAAGGAGATTGCTGGGAGCGGGAATATCGATCGCTGTTTCTTTGTCAATCAAGGTGCGTTGGGATTGCACCCATTCACCGTAGGGATTAGCTCGGGCAATTTCCTGTTTAATCGGCCAATTACGCTTAATTTCGCCTTTTTCTAGGTCAACTGCGATCATTTGACCGGGGCCGAGACGACCTTTTTCCATAATGGTGGTTTCATCGAGGGGAATAGTTCCCGCTTCCGAGGAAACGACGATATAACCGTTGTTAGTAATGCTATAACGGGCCGGCCGCAAACCGTTGCGATCCAAACAAGCGCCGACGATTCCCCCGTCACTGAATACCAGTAAAGCTGGACCGTCCCAGGGTTCCTGTAAACCGCTATAGTATTCGTAAAAGTCGATAATTTCGGGATAATCCTGTAAATCCGGCTGATTATTGTAGGCCTCCGGCACTAGGATCATAGCCGCTTCTAGGGGACTGCGACCGGTTCTCACCAATAATTCTAGGGCGCTATCGAGGTTATAGGAGTCGCTGTTAGCGGGGTTAACAATGGGGGTCAGGGATTGTAATTCTTCGTGGGTCCAACCTTGGGTTTCTAAAGCGGGTTCCCGGGCCGACATCCAGTTAATATTGCCCAAAAGGGTGTTAATTTCGCCGTTATGACCTAATAAGCGCATCGGTTGAGCGAGGGGCCATTTCGGTTGGGTATTGGTGCTAAAACGTCGGTGATAAATAGCAAATTGACTGCTATAGGCGGGATTTTGCAGGTCTAGATAGAATTCTCGCAGGATTTCGCCCCTTACCATGCCTTTATAGACAAGGGTGCGACAGGAAAAGGAACAGAAATAGAAATCATCGGCCAGTTGCTTACCGACTTCAGAACGGGCAATATAGAGTAGGCGATCGAATTGAGAACCGGCTAAATCGGGGGAAGTAACCAGAATTTGCTCGACGTAGGGTTGATTTTCCCTTGCTTGTCTTCCGAGGACTTCGGGACGGACGGGAACAGCACGCCAACCTAAAATCTTAATATTATATTTATTGACAATTTCCTCGATGTGTGCTTTAGCGTCGGCTCGTTCTTGGTCCGCTTGGGGAAGAAAGACCATACCCACCCCTAGGCGCTCAGATTCTGGCATATTTAAGCCATTTTCGGCGAACCAAGGAGCGAGGACATCTCTGGGGATAGCGGTCATCATACCGGAACCGTCACCGGAATCCTGATCGGCGCTGCAGCCTCCTCGGTGTTCCAAACAAGCTAAGGCTAAAAGGGCCTGTTCAATCAGTTGATGGCTACCAGAACCGCGCACATCGGCAATAAAACCGACTCCGCAAGCGTCCCGTTCCTCTACGAGCCATCGGGGACCACAATAGGGATCGATTTGGTGTATATTGTCGGTTTTTAGGTTATTTTGTTGCGCCATAGAAGTTATCCTTAGGGTCGTTGTCTAGAAGGGTGGGATAGTTAGTCTGCTGATAAGGTCAATCTAGAATAGAATTTTTTTTGATCTTGCCGTTTCGATTGTCGCTGATTTTTCCTAATTTTTGCCTGTTGCCATCTTTATCTTGGCCAGTCTGAGGAATCACAGGTGATCTACCATGATATAGTAGCTCTCAGGAATTGTCATCGAAAATCCCCTGGATGGGGTGAAACATCCTTCTAGGTGCTTATTTGGGCAGAATATTGTCGGATTATCAATGCTAAGACCCAGATTTAAACCGCAGACACGGGTGTTTTTAGTCCTGAGCCAATATTTTAGTTAAAATTCCTTCTATTCTAGATTCTGCCGCTTTTAATTTAGACAGTTGGGGATGCTTGGGAGAGCAGACTTTTGTAGTCAGACTTTGGAGAATTGGTCTAAAAAGTGTCTTTATCTGTTGCAACAACCTAACAAAGATATATTATAAGACTGAATAGAACTGAGGTTAATTTAGGTTCAAATATAGGGCAGAAGTCATCGACAGGACAGAATAAAGCGTCTATCCTAAGCATAGGGCGAGACAGCTGGATGGTGTTCTGTTTTTCAGCATATCATCTCTCCCTTTCCCTATCCCGAACTCAGATTGTGTGGAGCTTTCAAGACAGGATCGTGATTAATCCCCATATTTTGGCCAGCCAGTATCCTAGGGTCACAAAAGCGCCAACTTTGCAATGATTTTAGTATTTTATCGCAACTTCAGCAAGTTGATTGGCTCTTCTCGTTTCCGTAAGCAAGAAGAATGGCTCTTCTGGTTTCTGTGTGGAAACGAGGTCTATACTGATAGAATATCCGCAAAATAGCCCTAAAAGTCTTGCCCGATAAGCATTTCACGATTCCATAAGCAAAAATTATCATGCAAAGCCTTGCCGAAAAAGACTCCTACGAATGATAAGCACTGATTATCACACAAAGTCGAGGAGAGCCAGTTGGATTATATTATGTAGATGTCCATTGCTTGAGAAAAAATCGACGATATAGGTTATATTTTGACTGGAGTTGGTTGATTGTAACGAAGACTAAAATGGTGATCCTATGGAGAGATATAATAAAATGCGCTTTTGGGTGTGTATAGTAGCTACTATTGTAATAGGGGGCTTGTGGACTACATTACTGGAATTAACATCCCCCGACTTTCCCATTCGGTCTAGTATACTGATTTTTCTTGGCTCTGGATTAATTACTTGGCTAGTCACCAGCCCTAAATTTTTTCGCCGTTTTGTGGGAGAAGCCACACCAGAGTCACTGGGCATAATTAGAATTATTACCTGTGGAGTGTCATTAATATTAATAATTGGCATTGAAGATATGCCGAGCAGTGCTTGGCTTCCAGAGGGTATGCGCTATCCCCTCGGTGTCATCGGTTTATTTGAGCAATTACCTGGTTTTGATAATTTTGTCAGAAGTTATAACAGCCTACAAATTTTGGATTGGTTAACGGGATTAGTTTTATTTTTAGCGATTATAGGTTGGCGAACAAAAATTATAATTCCGTTGGCATTTTTCTGTTGTTTGCTTGTCGGAGGTATTCTACGTCAATACAGTCACTTTTTTCACACGGGATTAATTCCTATTTATCTGTTGGCTATTCTCTCTTTTACTCCTTGCGGCGATGGTTTATCAATTGACCGTCTCTGGAAAGAGTATCGAGGTCAAGCGGTACCAGTTCTTCATCGTACCGCACCTGTCTATGGCTGGTCTCGTTATGCCTGTTGGGTTGTTATTGCTATCCCGTATGTTATGGCTGGACTTAGCAAGCTTCGTAATGGTGGTTTGATGTGGTGGGGAGCAGATAATATGAGATTTCAACTGTATAGCACCGCCTTGGCTCCAATGCAGTTTGACTTTTCTTTAGCAGTACACTGGAATCATGCCCCTGATATTGTTTTTGCCTTGTTAGGTTTATTTGGAGTCGGTAGTGAATTAGCCTATGGAGCGGTACTTTTTTCACGAAGAGCGCGCTGGATTATTCCTCCCCTCATGGCGATGATGCACATCGGCATTTTGTTTTTCCAAGACATTTTATTTCTCGATCTGATTCTGCTGCAATTAATTTTCGTAGACTTCGATCAACTCCGCCCAGCGATCGCTAATTGGTACGCATCCCATCAAAAACCTATAACAATAATCTATGATGGTTTAGCTCCTACCTGTTGTCGAAATGTTCGTGTTCTCAAGTTTCTAGACATTTTTGAGCAACTTCAGTTTCAGGATTTTAGCCAGCTAGATTTAGATAAATATAATGACCAGCATAGACTAAACTTGGAAGAAATTGTTCTGACAGATAGGATCAATATTATCAGTCAAGACCACTGTTATCGAGGATTTTCTGGATGTAAGTTTATTGTTCTAGCTCTGCCTTTATGCTGGATATTGACTCCCTTTATATTCTTGCCAGGGTTATCATTTTTAGGGGAAAAACTGTATCAATTGAGCTTGTCTAACCCACCATCTTCTGCTAAGAAGATAGCGAATCGAGAACTGCACGCTTTTTGGCAAGGTTTTGGTTATCCCCTATTAATTTCTATCGTCACTGTGGGTTTAATAAGTTGTTGGGCAGCACAACTAGAATTTTATCCGTTTACAGCCATGCAGATGTTTTCTAAGGGCAATACCTCAGGTATTGTTCGTTACCATAAAGTCTTAGCTCACTATGATTCTGGTGTAATTGCTCGCTTCTATCTCGAAAAAATTATTCCTGCCTTGTATGATACTCGTTACCGTAGAACTCTACGTCGGTGCTTGTCAGAGAACCCAAAAGATATTCAAGTTTGTGAAGAATTGTTGACAACTGCTGGTATTATCTATAACAATAAACATAATACCAACGATAAAATCAAACAGCTTGAAGTCCAATTATGGGAATGGGATTTCCGTAAAAATCCCTCAGATTCTCAAAAAGGAAGTATGGTTCAAAGGCGGTTTATTCAAGTTAATTAGAAAAAGTAGCGTTGCTGATTTGAGATATGAATCTTTTTTTGTGGTATTTTTAAAACCTATGACCCAAACTAAAAACTTGGCTCTCTTGTACTTTGTGGGAAAATGTGGGTATTCTTGATAGCTTCTTGGGTAAGTAAGCCCTGAAAGCCTTATCCAGAGACCGTTTTTAAAACCATAAATTTTGCTTATCACACGAAAGACAAGAGAGCCACTAACTTTTGGATACGATGCACAGTTGGCATTCATACCTTGATTCAGCAACGTCTACCTCCTTACTCTCCCGACTTTGCCCCGATGGAAAATTTTTGGTCAAAAATCAAGTCTATCTTAAGAAAATTAAAACCGAGAACTTATCGAGAGCTAGAGGAAGCCTGAGAAGAGGGTTTTAAGCAAGTCTCGGAAAAAGACCTTCGTAATTGGTTCGCACACTGTCGCCATTGTACCTCATCCATCTGAAAGACGCTGTAAGTCAAGCATTTTTTGCGAAAATATTAAAGATTTTCTGAGTAGCAAAGATCCCTAAAATTAGAGCAGTAAGCGATAAAATACTAGGCAAAAAAACTGAATAAGCTTGGATATATCTAGCGTTAGGTCGTGCTACTAAAATAGTTAAAAAAGTCCCTCCTAAAAAGAAAAGTATTCCTGTCATGGTTATAGCAGATAGCTCGGTAGGTATGGGCAAGAAAAAATTAAGATCACTTGAACTAATTTTGAAAATACCGATAATTCTAATCAACACAAAAATAACTATAGCAGCGATTATTACTAAAAAATTATACCCCAAAATAATTATTAAGAAATCAGAAAAATTGAATCCCCGCCACAACAATAGACCATAAATAATCAACAGAGATGAACTAATAATTGCTAAAACAGAAATTGGTGATTCCAGAAAAGCTGGTTTCTCTAAGTAAGTAATGCCGATAATTTTAAGTAAAAATAATAAACACAGTAAGATTATAGCAAAGGTAATAATTTTGGCGATATAACTCAAAAATATATCTTGATATGCCAAGCTGTTTAAAGCCACTTTTAGACTGTTATATATCCATTTAAAATAGAGGCGAGGGTGAATTTTTATAATTAATAGAGATAAATCTTTTAGAGAGTTATTAACAATCACGGGATTGTCTCCATACATATTTTTAGCCACTTTAATGGCAGCTCTCCAACAATTAAAGTTATAACAGTATCCCCATTGAGAGTAGGTAGCTTTTGAGGCAGGAATAAGACATGGCGACATATTTTCATGGTTGTTAAACGGTTCATCTATAGCTTGAGATAATTGCTCGGGACTCATATTTTTTAGTTGCTCACGCCAATCCACAATCGCCTTCGCTAATTGTTGCTGTTCCACAGGTAATTCTGGGATTATGTCAGCCGTCAACATTTGGGTAGTAATGCCACTCAGACTATATCCAGCAAAGGAAACAACTCCTGATGTATTCACTAAAGAAGTGCGGAGAATATTAAATAAGAGATAAGGAATAAAACAGGCAATTAAAACCTTGATTACTATGTTTCTGTAAAAGTTATTTCTTACTCTATGGTGATAATTAAAAAAGAATACTAGAACAAAAGTGAGCAGAGGTACTAAAGGAATGAGAAAGAGAAAGGGGCTCTTCGGTTTGTGTTATGCAATGGACGGAGTTTATAAGGGATGGAACCCTTATATAGAAAGGCATTTAGCGATTTTTGTCAATTGTTTTTGCTCTAGAGCGAACTAATCAAGGAAGGTCGAGTCTGGTAGGTTAAGAATAAGGGCTCTTCGGTTTGTGTTATGCAATGGACGAGGGTTATAAGGGATGGAACCTTTATGTAGAAAGGCATTTGTCGATTTTTGTCAATTGTTTTTGCTCTAGAGCGAACTAATCAATTAAGTCTCTTGCCAGATAAGGATTTAGTCGATTTATGCCTCCCTATTGAACCATACCAAGTAACGAAGAACCAGAATAAGCTCAAGGACAGAGCAGTTAGAAGAAAATAGTTATAGGTTTGTTTAACAAACATAAACATAAAAGCTATGGTTAGGATAGCCATAGATACCGATAAAATCTCCGCTACTTGCACATGAACGAATCTCCAAAGAATTTGGGTATGTAGCAGAGGCAAAGCAGTGACAAGTGCTTGAATTTTGGAAAAGTTTGCTATCCTTAGACCTCTGAAAAAAACAAATACCGCTAAAGCATACACAATAAACTGAGCAGCTGGTAGAAGATGAAAATCTGGCGAGATTACTTTGACTAAATTGAGAAATAGTGGATAAAAAAAGGTTCTTTCTTGAGAAACTATATCGCTCAGGGAATTAAAACTAAAATTGACGTAACTAGGTGAATCATCAGATATATATAAGTTGAAACGATCTTGAAATTGAAAGTATAGAAATACAGAAACTGCGTAAAACCAATAGATTAGAGAAGCATTTGTAATTATTTTTATTACCTTACTTTTCATGGTTCATCTCCATTTATTTGACAAATTAAACTACTTTACAAAAATTAATTTAGGTTTCTTCAACTTCTTCCAGAATAAATTAAGAACAACAAAAATGTTTAGTAGGGAAAAGGCAGAAAATAAAGGCATACCGGGGAAAGAATAGCGCATATGCACCAACAGTAAACTTGCATCCACTAAAGAATATAAAAGCAAGCGAAGGAAATTAATCACAATAATAAACAAGAGAATAAATACATAATTAGATAATAAGGGCGATTTAGGTTTACTATAAAAATAGTATATCAGTAAGAATACTATAGAAATTATCCCGATGGTATTGATAATATAAATAGCTCTAGTTATCACTTTAACTAACAGTAATCTCATTCTACTAGGCCGTTCTTTTCCCGTCCAAGCTGCACGACGATTAGCTACCTTATCAAAGAGGGTAATACTTGCCTTCGGGTTGTCCACAACAAAAATTTTTTCTACTTCTGAAAAGGGAGGATAGAGAAATTTAGTGAGAACTTTTACGGAAGAGTCTTTAAGGTGAGGCAACCAAATCCCAAAATTAGGATCTATATAGCTAAAGCCAAAAGCTTTTGTTGGTAAAAGACGATTACGAAAAGCAGTTTTTAACTCTTGATTAATTTCGGTAAATTTTTGATAAACTTGCCGAGTAGTTACCGACCTAGTGTTAACAGGGTTGATACTATCACGCACAGCATCTGCTAACAGCCAGACTGTAAATTTACCGCGAATTTCTTCTTTAGGAAGGAAAGGTTCTAGGGTTTTGAAGGTGGGACTAACTTGATAAGCTGCTTCTAACTGTGCTGGATTAATAGGAACCTGTCTGACTGGAGTACCAGCATCTATTTTCATTAATCCTGTGTACATACCCTTAAAACTAGGTGCATTCCACAAACTTACCCCCGGCACACCCAAGAAAATTGAGTTAAGTGAGACTATGGCAAAATTTACCATAATGAAGACTAACAGGGGCAAAAATACTAAAAAACAAGACTGTTGGATTTTTTCTCTTAATTTCCACTGAGGCTTGGTTAAAAACATAATTGGAATTAAACTTAACATATAAATGTATTCAATTCCTTTTTCTGGTCGAGTAATGCCGATAAATCCGAGGGTTAATCCAGCTAAACAGGAATAAATGATTTTTTCTGATATTTTTTTCTTAAACAACAAAAATAAGATCAACGCAATCAATATATTAAACAATGAAACCGTTATTGCTTCGCTTCTCGCATCATTAAAAAATCTGAAAGTCAGAGGATAGAAAATTAGCAAAGAAAAAACTAAAACACAGACAATTTTCGGTACTTTTAGTAAGCGAATAGAATAAATCAATAAAAACACTGAAAAAATGTAAAATAGTTCGTGGAATATTCGCAGGGGTATCCCCGTAAAACTAACTAGCCAAACAAATAAGGAATAACCTGGGGGATGGCCTAAATTTAAGATACCAATTCCATCGGAAAACCAAACCGCTCTTTCCGCACGACTTAGATAATTCTGGGGATCACTGGGAGCGGCCACTATTTCACTGGTTCTGATTAAGAATAGTTTAATTAAACAAATTAAAGTCAAAATAATTGGGAAAATTTTCGACACGACTTGACGCTTAATTTCTACTGTACCTTTACTTATCATAGTTTTTGTACTTAACCAATAGTTCATTTTATACCTCATTGTCGCAAAAAATGCTAATTATACTGATATTTATGATCAAGTTCGTTTATCAATCATGTCTGCTAAAAGAGCAAACATTCCCGTTTGTGTTGCTGCTATCAAGAGCAAGAGACTCCTTTCGGTAAGATTTTCGCGAACAAAAATATCTTGAATAAAAGTAAATAAAAATGCCAGAAAAAACAAGCCAGCAATGGGAAGAAAAACCCGAAGCGGTGCAAAATACATTCCCACCCGGAGAATTAACTGGACAAAGCGCAAAGTATCGCGTATAGGTTTAATTTTACTGTTGCCCTGGCGAGCAAAATAGTCAATCGGTTCATAATGGACTAAATAACCATTGGTCAACATGGCGAGGGTAATCGTAGTGGTAAAACTAAAAGTATCGGGTAAGATATTAAAAAATCTCTCGACCACGCTCTTACGAAAAACCCGTAAGCCACTATTAAGATCTGGAATGCGACTATTGCTAATCCATTCGGCAAAACGGACAAGAAACCACTTAGGAATTTTGCGAATTGTTGGATAACTGACATTCGCACCAGTACGCGCTCCTACCACCATATCAGCATTTTCTAGCAGGGCAACTAATTGGGGAATTCTTTCGTTAGGATAGGTTCCATCCCCATCCGTAATCACGATTGCCCCATATTTAGCCTGTCTAATTCCCGTTTTCAGTGCCGCACCATAGCCACGATTTCTGGGATGTTCGATTACCCTAAATGTCATCAATTCCTGAAGTTCTCGCAGGATTTCACCCGTTCGATCCTTAGAACCATCATTAACCACCACAATCTCATAGGTACAATTAGAGAGTTTTAGTTGTTCTTGGAGAAGTTCTAAAGTCGGAGTAATACCCTTTTCCTCATTATAGACGGGAATGACAATAGAAAAAGCGGCATTGTTCTCCTTTCTTGCTGAACTTGACGATAATTGACTCTCCAATTTTGCACTGCTTTCCATTATTTCCAGGTGGATTGTTATTGGTTGAACCTCTGATTATGATTGGTTTTTTCAGAGATAGCCTCGTCGGGGTTAACCATAACCATATTTAGTCAATGGCTATAGGCGAGCAAGGTTAAGAAAATTTTTTCCTCAACCGCACGAACTTTTTGTCCCTAGTTAGTATATAAGTGTATATTGAACAGTTGTCAAGTCTTTCAGAAAAAATTAAGGAATAGATTCATGGTAGAAAAATTAGGCATCGATTATTTTGGCAAAAACCGCCCTCTGGCAAAACTTCACGGCAAGACCACCCTGCAAATGCGCCGCAAAATGTATGATTTTTTACAGAATGCCGTGGATGGTGTGAGGGGAAAAAAATTTTTAGACCATGGTTCTACACCGGAAACCACCAGACAAGCGAGTAATTGCTTGATTCGCTGGTTGTTGGAAGACGATGCTAGGGTTTATGCCTGTTCTCCTGAAGAAATTAGCCATTTAGCGGCATTTTTCCCGGGATTACTTGTCCTTGATTGGCCTCCCACACCTTCCCAAGTAGAAGGAATTGACTATATCATCTCATCGGCGGTTATCGAACACGTCGGCAATGAACAATCGCAGATTGAATACGTCAGCAGCCTGCTGCGCTTATGTCCCCGCTTATTTATTACCACTCCTAATCGCTACCACTGGCTAGAATTTCATACGCGCTTGCCCCTCTTGCACTGGCTGCCGAGAAGTTGGCATCGCGCTGTCTTAAACTTAATTGGGATGAAGTTTTGGGCTAGGGAAAAAAATCTGCGCTTGCTTGCGGAAGATGAATTTGCCCGTATTATCGAACAAGCTGCCCGAATTAATGGTTTAAAAGTTACTCTCCACTGGTATAAGCCGAAATTTCTGGGCTTAGTGTCTAATCTCTGCGTTTTAGTTAACTAAGGCTGTCAGTCCTAAAACCACAAATCTATTCCTGGCCACAAACAGAAAATAAGTTATCAAAAAAAGACGAAAAGAAGGGACTTTTTCCGATAATAAAGGGCAGAGTTAGACCTGTCCTTTGCTCTTCTTTCTTGGCACTGATTACTGACTAATGATTAACGTCAGTTCGGGATAAGGGGGGAAGGAAAAGAGGGCGGCTAGTAAGCTGAAAAATATATAACCATATCCTCGATAGTTCCAGTACCCCCAACTCCAGTGCAGTCTTAACGAGTAATTTAGGTAGTCAACAGCTTATTATTGGAGCAATGGGGTCAAATTCAGGACAAGACTTTCCCTAAAGAGGCGGGTAAATCGGCTAATTTTTCCACCACTGTCACCCCAGCTTCTTGAAAATGACGTAAGCTATCTTTTCTGGTATTCTTAGCGGCAACAGAGTAGGAAAGTTGGTTAGAAATAATTGTTTCTGTATCGCCGAAATTGGTTTCAATCGCTGCATTTAATCCCACAAGATAGGCAATCACCGGTTTTTCGATCGCCGAGGCAATATATTTGGCTGCCTCGATTTCGGCCTTTCCTCCCACCTGACTGACGAGGAGAATCGCCTCGGTATTGTCATCTTCCTCGAAAACCTGCAACCATTGGGACAAATTGGAGCCAATAATGCCGTCAGTCCCCAAATTTACCGCCATAGATTCACCATAACCGGCTGCCGTTAAAGTTTTCGCCACTTCATCCCCTATGCGATCGCCGCGGGTGATCAGACCGATTGTCCCCGATTGATAAAAACTGGGTTCACAAATACCCAACCAAAGATAATTGGGAATAATTACACCCTGGCTGCCGGGTCCGAGAATTAATGTCCCAGTGGTACTAGCTATCTTTAATAATTCCACCAGATCCAAGGGGGGAACTCCGGGGGTGACGATAATTAATTGGGGGATGGCTGCTGCGATCGCTTCTAAGGCCGCATCTAGGACTTGATTGGGGGGAACTAAAATTAAACTGGTCTTGATTTCCCCTGCTTCAGCAACGGCCTCGGCCACTAGATCAAACACTGGTATCTCTGCGATTATCTCACCACCGAGGCCACTAGCCACCCCCGCTACTAAACAGGTTCCCTGGGTTTTCAATCTTGCCGCATAATATTTGCCTAGGGGTCGATCGATCCCTTGCATAATTATCTGATCTTTATCTGTCCATTTCATATATTAAGTGTTGGGAGTTGTTTCAGTGTTGCCAAAGGCACGGCGTAGCCGTCCAGTAAACAGTAATCAGTAAACAGTTATCAGTGAACAGTAATCAGCTTCTGAAGGCAAGAGTCAAAGGTTTTAGATTCGTCCCTTGTGAACTGAAAACTCACATCTGATCACTGATAACTGATAACTGATTCTAGGCTAATTTAATGGCTGCAGTGACCACCTCTTCTAAAGACTCTAACCAATGAAAGTTAACATCAGCTAAACTCTGACTGAGATCGATCGCTTGGTTGTCAGCTAGGACGCGAAAAATTATTTGTGGTAGGGTGGGATTGAGAAAAGATCGAGGTTGCAAGGTTTGTCTTTCCTGTCGGGTGGCCCGGATCGTTCGTTCGCCGCTGCCCCGGCTGGGTGATAATGGGCTATAACTGCGGTAGTAATTACTAATAGTCTCGATCGCTTTTTGGACAAAGTCGGGATAACTGATAATATCAACGATAACCACTTTTAAATCGGTCAATAGTTGGAATTGTTGCAGACCAGCCTCTATTTGCTCGTTTAATTGCTCTAATTCTAGTCTTTCCTCCAGTATAAGCCAGGCTGCTAGTTTTGCTCCCTTGCTGTCTAAGGCATCCCAGACAGTGGACATCAAACCCTGGCCATTACTGATCACGGCTATTTGGCCAGTTTGATCAATTATCGACCAAGGGGATTGTAATTGGGGTGGGGTCAAGGCCAGAAGATCGAGATGTCTAGCTAAAGCGGCATCATTAACAGTTATTTTGCCATCTAGGGCCATCACTTCCCCAGTTTCGTTGATACCCAGGGGATTAATCTCGATAATATCGAGATCTTTGCTGACAAAGAGACTATACATTTTTTCGAGAATTTGACTGATAGACTCGATCAAAGACCCTCTTAAACCCATAGATACGGCTAATTGCCGACAGAGATAGGGGGAAAATCTCTCTTCAATGACCACTTTTTGCATGGTTGCCAGTAAACTGTCCACATCCATCCCCCCTTGACTCGCACCCAGTAAAACCGGTCTTTGCAGATGATAATCGAGTAAAATTGCTAAGAATATCTCCTGTTGCGGATTATACCGGGCTTCTGCTAAGATTACCTCTGGATATTCTCCAGCGATCGGTAAATGAAAGATAGCATGGGCAGCAGCGATCGCATCGATGGTATTAGCGACAAATTTTACTCCTCCTGCTTTTCCCCGTCCTCCCGCTCGTACCTGGGACTTTAGCACGACCGGATAGGGAATGTTTAATCTTTTTAGTCCCCCCGGTTCGTGGATTGGTTGGGAAGGTAAAATGGGGATGCCGACTTGAGCAAATATTTCCTTGGCTTGGTATTCGAGTAAATCCATAATTGATTAGTTGATAAAGTGGCGGTTCTCTCTTTGCTCGTTTCGGTAGCTTGGGGACTATTAACTATCATAAGTTTGTGCAGTACCACAATGATAACAATAAGGTAAATTTTTATAAGTTAACTCATGGCAATGATGACATTCTACATATTGATAATAACCGCAATGGGGACAATGAGCATCTTGATTTTTAATCGTTTTAGCGCAGTTAATACATTGTGATTTTTGTACTCGTTTTGCTGCTTGAGACTTGGTATTAAAAACAAACTTTTGCAAAAATTTAATAATAGCAAAACCGAACAAAGGGATTAACAGAATATAAACATATTGAACTAAAAATACTAAACCTCCAAAGATAGCACCGATAATATCAAAAATGAATTGTGCAATAATACCAATTTGCAAAAATTCAAAAGCTTTGAAAATTAAAGGAATGAAGAAAATAACTAATAAATGCCAACTAATTAACGCTATTAAACCATAGCCGCGACTTTGGGCATACTGATTCACTAATAACGCAATAATTATTAATGGTGCTAAAAATAAAACCTGAAAACCTAATTGAATGCTAGGATACCAAAAAGACGCATTTTTATAACCAGCTTCCACATCATTAAATTTACTTTCATTTCTCATGAAAGCAAGTAAATTTTGACTCGATGGTTTTTGTAGTAGTTCATTTTTTAGCTTAACAATTTCTTCTTTGATTTTTGATATTTTTTTATTATTTTCCTCTAGTTTCTGTTTTGCCTCTTCCGCTTTTACCCGGTTTATCGAATTGTTGGCAGACTGTCCAGCAATTTTCTCTAATAGGGTAGAATCATATTGACTTCTAATAATTCTATTATTATTTTCTAGTATATTAATATTATCTTGTTTTGTTTGTATTTTACTTAATAAAGTTTTATTTTCTTTATTATTTAACTTATTTTTAATATCAGCATATTGCAAACAAATTGGAGAAACTTTACCTAAATGTCCTATTTCTTCATCTTGATAATTATTTTTATAATCAACTAAAAAAGTTGTAATTAAATCATAATCTCTATCTGGACTATTATTTTTCTTGTAACTTTGCCATTCGCTGTAACAAGGATATACTTGTTGGGGGCTTAAATGCCACCTACTAATATCATCTAATCCTGTAAAAACATTAACTAAGATGAAAATATCAACAATTATTATTACCAATAAACTTACTTTATTTAATGGTTTATCATTAATCCTTCTTGATCTCCTGAAAAACTGATTCCACAAATTATTAAGTTTAGTAAACATAATCTACTCCTAAGTACAGGACAAAAAGGATGATATTTGGAAACTTCCCGCGCTCTCCCCTACGAAGATTATTTTAGCAACAGCATCCGGTTCGCGGGTGATGGGGGAGAATATTTTTGGCTTACTCGATCGCAAAACTTAAAGTTAATTGTGTCATTATGGGGTTAGAGGCGAGACTTTTTTAGCTACCCACCTCTGGGAGTCTAGCAATCTTTCACTCTCTCTATTTCTATCTTTAGTTGGCTTATTTCTCATCTTTCTGAGGTAGGGTGGCCGATGTGTGATTTGGCTCATAGGCATTGGGGGTGGTTCGGGTTTATGAGCAAGGTTATCTACAAGAGGAGCTTATGGATAAATTTATTGGTTTGAGTATGCTGATTTTTGGGTTTGTAATGATGGCCTTTAATCCAGCAGTTGGGGTGCTAGTGGCTCTTTTTGGGTTGATCGTGACTTGGAATAGCGAGAGAACTGTTTCTGTTCGATCACAGGACAGGGATAGGGTTCCTTGTCCTCATTGTGCTGAGTTAATTCAACCGAAAGCGAAGGTGTGCCGTTTCTGTGGGGCCAGGTTTAGATGACCCCTTGTCCTGAGTTTGGGATCGGTGGCAACCCGATCAGAGGTTTCTTCAGTTTTTTGTCACAATTGTTACATTTTTTCACAGATTCTAATTCGATCGGGTGATTTTTTTTGATAGGATTGAACCTATAATTTTACCATAAATAGTTCTTGTTCTCCATTAACCGTGCCAAACTAAGAACTGCGGACAAATCAAGAGTTTTGGCGTTTCAATAGACCAAATAAACTAATAACTGGCAGTTAGTCGGAAATATCAGTTATTTTTTGCTAAAATTCTCCTTTTTCCCGCATTTTCTTGCTTGGAAACAAACTTTTTTCCGCTTTCGTCTTTATCTTTAATTCGCTCCCACTAGGAAACTCAAGGGTAAGATGCTAAATTTTCAAAAGCAGGGTCGTCATCATCCTCTGACCCTATTCACAATGCTTTTAAGTGCTTCTTTCGTTGTGGTCTCCCTTTCCTTGACTCCTGCGATCGCACGTCAATTCGCCCCAATTAACCCGATTAAACCGATTCCTTTGGGGAATGACCGATTAATTCCTGCTGGGACGGACATCCCTGTAAAATACGAGCAAGGGGAAAAAATTCTTTTAACCAAACAAGAAACTTTTTCTTTATCACTGACCGTTACCGATAATATCAAAAATTCCCAAGGACAGACAATTATTCCCGATGGTAGTCAGATTATCGGAGAAATTAAACCCGATGGTCAAGGTTCGCGTTTTTTATCCCAAAAAATCTTTTTAAAAACCCGTCAACCCCAAGAAAAATCTATTGATGCTATTTCGGCAGTTTTCACTCGTCTAGAAAGGCTAATTAAAGGAGTTAACCCTGATAAAATTATTCAGGGTGCAGTATTAGGAAAATCCGCCGCTTCTGTCCTCGCTTCTTTTACTTCTGACCAACCAGTTAGCGAGGGATTATTACGAGGAGGAGGATTAGAAGTATTAGCCGGTTGGTTACTACGAGGAGAATCGGTGGAATTATTGTCAATTAACCCCAAGGAAGATTTAAAATTAACCCTTCGTTCTGATTTTACCGGTCAGTAAGCTTAAAAAAATCAGGTGTGTTAGTTATTAATCTAACACACCAGCTATCGAGACTAGGCGGCGTTTTGCCGATACCATTCAATGGTTTTTTGCAAACCTTCTTTAAATTCCATTTGGGCAACAAAACCGAATTTTTCCCTAGCGCGGGTTGTATCTAAACAGCGTCGCGGTTGACCATTGGGTTTATCTATTTCCCAAACAATTTCGCCATCAAAACCCATTAAATCACAGATTAATTCGACTAAATCTTTGATAGAAATCTCAGAATTTGTACCAAGATTAACCGGGTCTGATTCATTATAGAATTGGCTGGCCATGACAATGCCTTGCGCTGCATCGGTGGAGTAGAGAAACTCCCGGGTTGGACTACCATCTCCCCAGACAGGAAGTTGTTTATCCCCCCGTTGTTGTGCCTCATAAACCTTGCGAATTAAAGCAGGAATTACATGGGAACTACCCGGATCAAAATTATCCTCTGGCCCGTATAAATTCACCGGTAAAAGATAAATTCCGTTGAAACCATACTGCAAACGATAGGACTCTAATTGTACCAATAAAGCCTTTTTAGCGATACCATAGGGCGCATTGGTTTCTTCGGGATATCCTGACCATAAATCGTCTTCATGGAAAGGTACTGAAGTAAATTTTGGATAGGCACAAATTGTCCCCACACAGACAAATTTTTGCACTCCTGCTAGATAGGCAGCGTGAATTAATTGGGTTCCCATCATCAAATTATCATAGAATAATTCGGCGGGTTTTTCCCGATTGAGACCGATGCCTCCCACATGGGCTGCCAAATGGATAATTAAATCTTCTTGGTCGGCTAAACGTTGACAGTTTTCCCAAACTCTTAAATCACAATCTTTGGACCGAGGAATTGTAATTTTTTCGGGATTTGCCCCCGCTGCAATTAACTGATTAACTACTTGCCGACCTAAAAATCCAGCCCCCCCGGTGACGACGATTCTCTGTTCGCTTAAATTCAGCATATTTTCACCTCTTTAATCCACAGTTGTCATCGAACGATTGCGAAGATAAGCCAAATCTTTTAATAACTGTTCGCTATCACCACCGTTATTAAGATTAATCCCCAAAGCCGCTAAATCCGCATCTACCATTAATTTTACCAGTCCCTCGAACGTCACCGACGGCTGCCAACCTAATTTCTCTCTGGCTTTTGTGGAATCTCCTATCAATAAATCTACTTCCGCTGGACGCAAATAACGTTGATCAAACTCCACATAATCCTGCCAATTTAGATTAACGTATTGGAAAGAAATATCGAGAAACTCCCGGATAGAATAGGTTTCATTGGTCGCCACGACATAATCATCTGGTTCTTCCTGTTGTAACATTAACCACATCGCCCGCACATAGTCCTTAGCATAACCCCAATCCCGTTTAGAATCGAGATTTCCTAAATAGAGTTTTTTCTGTTGTCCAGCAATAATTCGGGCCAAAGCGCGGGTAATTTTGCGCGTGACAAAAGTTTCTCCACGCCGGGGGGATTCATGGTTAAATAAAATGCCGTTACAGGCAAATAAGTCGTAGGATTCCCGATAGTTGACCGTTTGCCAGTGACCGTAAACTTTCGCACAAGCGTAGGGACTGCGGGGATAAAATGGCGTGGTTTCTTTTTGGGGAACTTCCATGACTTTCCCGAACATTTCCGAGGAACCTGCTTGATAGAAACGGACTTCGATGCCGGTTCTTTTTTGGTAATCCCGAATTGCTTCTAGTAGTCTTAAGACCCCCACACCGACAGCATCAACGGTGTATTCTGGGGCATCAAAACTAACTCGCACGTGGGATTGGGCCCCTAAATTATACACTTCTACCGGTTGCACTTGTTCGAGGATACGCCGCAGGGTCGTGCCGTCGGTGAGGTCGCCATAATGAAGAAAAAATTTAGCATCCGGCTGGTGGGGGTCAATGTAGATATGATCGATGCGATCGGTGTTAAAAGTTGAGGTACGACGGATGATACCGTGGACTTCATAGCCTTTTTCTAATAATAATTCGCTCAGATAGGAACCATCTTGACCGGTGATGCCGGTAATTAGGGCGCGTTTCGGTTGAGTCATCAGTAATTTACCTAATGGGAAAGAATAAAGACCAGGGCAGGGTCTGACTGCTTATAGCACACTTTAGCCCCTCATGACAAGTTTGGCTAGGTTGACCGGGGACAAAAAGATGAATTGATTTTTTATCCGGGCTGCATAGATTCTAAATGGTTCTGACAATTTTCTCGGAATTTTCTGACTTGAAATTCCTTGACTTTGAGTAATTGATAATTATCTTTTCCCATGGCTAGGGAAAATTTGGCTTCGGTCTCATCAAGTAAATTTTTGGAGATAGCTTTCCACTGTTCTTGCGTTTGCCAATGGACAACGATAATTAATTCTTCCTCGATGGCGGGATTAATCCAAAGCTCCTTACCTAAAAAACCCGGTTGTTTTGCTAAAAACTTTGTCCAAATTTCTTGATCTTTTTGGATAAATTTTTCCCTCGCTTCGGGGTTAACTTGAAATTGTAACCACTCAATGACCATAGTAATTATCTCCTATTTTTTGGCTTTCATCAAGAATTCTTCTGTGAGTTTCATAAAAGCTTTGGAACCACTAGAAGAGGGCATGGCTGCCACCGCAGGCACGAACATATCCACAGCTTTAGCTACATTAACATCCATAGGAATCGCATTAGCAAAAATTTGATGGGCTTGAAAATCCTGTTGTACCCGGCGCATGACTTGATTATAGTAGCGACTGAGTAAACCACCACCGGAAAGAATAAAAACTATACCGAGTAAACCGGGGTTAATCGGGTCGGTTTCTTGATGACTAGCTTTCAGTTTAACTATTCTTCTTTCTAATAGCTGAATGCCGACAATTGATAAAGGTTCGGGACGGGCAGGTAGTAAATAAAAATGACTGCTACATAGACCACTACGAGTTAAAAGATTATACCCCGGAGCGCAGTCCATGATAATATAATCGTAACGGTCTTGAATGGGGTCAATAATTTTTTGAATTAAGACTCTTTCCAAGTTATTCCAAGCATGATCAAAGCCTAAATCTTCCTGTAAAATTGCTTGATGGTGCAGGGTTTCTGAGACGACATATTCATCATATAGTTCGATGTCTCCTGGCAGTAGATCTAAGCCTTGAATTTCACAGACTGAAGGGACAATAATATCATCAATAGTTAATTTATTGTAGGGATTGGGTTTGATAATTGCTTCTAATAAATAGCTTAAAGTGCGTTTTTTGCGACGCAGTTGAGCGAATTCGTGGGGGGACATTAAACTAAGAGTCGCACTGATTTGAGCGTCTAAATCGAGGACAAGGACTCGTTTTTGCTGAAATTTAGCTAAACAGGTGGCAAGGTTGACGGTAAGGGTAGTTTTTCCTACTCCTCCTTTCATATTAACGGTGCTGATGACAGTGGCCATTATGGGAGTTCCTTTCTAGTTAACCGATGGAATATCTCGACGTAAAACCTGCCCGTTGGGAGCCATAATTAAAGGAGGTAAACTGGTAATATTGATCGCCTCTTGGGTTTTCATGTCGTAGGTGGTATAAACTGTTTCCTGTTGATGGGGATTAATATCGACAATTGTTAGGGTTTTTCTAGGTGCTTGTTCACTGTTCAATAACCGTCGCGGTCCACTGCCTAAGGCTCCTGCGTGTAATAATTGTAATTGCCCCCGTTTACCCGGATAGTAAGCGTGAGCGTGGCCACTAATATAAGTATGCACCTGATGGCCCTCTAAAAACGCTCTTAATTGCTCGGCATCGGCTAAATAATCCCCCGGTCGATTTCTGCCCACGGCAATACCGTAGAGGGGTAAATGACCGATTACTAGCCGCATTTTAGCATTTTTAGCGTCGGGGCTACTCAAGTTTTTTGCCGCCCAATTTAGTTGTTCCCGAGAGATTAAATGAGTGGAGGCATCCCAAACTAGATAGAATATATCATTTTGAGTGAAAGTATAATAAAAAGGAAAGCCAGTTTTATCGATAAAATTTAAACTTGTCTCATGTTGGGGATTTTGCCAATAATCCTGGGCCAATTTTCTCTCTTGAGCATAGATAAATTTTCCTGCGGATAAAGCTCCAGAAGCGTCATGATTACCGATGGTAAAACCAAAAGGTATTTTAGCAGCTCGCAGGGGCGCGGCGATATGGCGATCAAAGGCTGACCACATAGCGTTAATTGCTGCCTCTGTCAAGCTGCTTTTTTGTCCTGCCACCATGTCGCCACCACAGAGGACGAGATCGGGTTTATGATTGATAATTAAAGGGATAGCTCGATCGATTTCGGGATCGTAAGTAGTGGAACCGTATTGACTATTAAGGTCACTAATCACGATTATCTTGACTTTTTTCGCCTTTTGTGCTTGTTGAACATCCGACTCAGGGGGATTTTTGGAAGTAACAGGCTGTAAAATTTGATGAGCGCAAGCTGCCAAGCTAAAACCGCCTAAACTGCCACTAATAAGCAAAAATTTACGGCGTTGCATAGGATATCATTCTCGTCTTTAATTGAGGTCACGTCAGTTATTGTAGCAATTTTTGTCCCTTCGATCGCTTTTTTGTTGATCATCCCAATTAAGTAGGGAGGCACAATCATTTGTAGGATGGGTTAGCGGTAGCGTAACCCATCGGGGCTAATTATACTCACTGCTGTTGTTGTCTGACATAAGCATCTACAAGATTACGAATCAGGGATTGATAGGAAGCATTATGACGTTGAGCTTCCCGTTTAAAATACTCAATACTCTCCTTAGAAAATTCCATCGTTATCCTGACAGTATTTTGATTCGGTATTAGCTGCTCTGGTGGCGGTAAAAAGTCTTCGACAATTGTCACCTTACCAATCGGTTTTGCGGGATCAGGGGTTATGTTCTTCATAGAATTTTCTCCATTTACGCCATTCAGCTGCGCCAAATATACGAATCACTCCATCGCGGTAAGTAAAACGCACCGTTAAAACCCGGTCTTTTACCTTACCAATACAAAACCAACGTTCCTCTGAGTCACTATGTTGGACATCATGGACAATCAAACGATGTGGATCGAAAAACGCATATTGAGCAGTCTCAAAGTCCACACCATGTTTAGCCTTATTGTCAGCTTCTCTTCGACTATCCCAATCGAAAGTGCTTGTCATGTCACTCTAGCATATTTTAGTTTGTGTCGCTAAGTATAGAAAAAGGCACCAGAAAATAAAAAACAAAACAGGAATAGAACGAGCCGGGAAAATCCCCACCCAATGAATCCAAGGATGTTTATTGTCAACAAACCTTGCTTTAAAAGTAGAAATATTTCCTAAATACTTATCCTGCTTAAGGATGCGTTTTTTTCTGACTTAAGTTGATCCATAGCTTCGATAGCCGCATAAAGCGAAGCTCCAATAATACATGATGTCATAATTCCTAGCATTGGTAAAGATATAGATAGAAACCCAAGTCGATAATTATTATTACCAGAAACTGCAAATGCTGCCATTAAAAAAGACTGGGAAGTGACATACCAGTTCATTCGATTTGCAATCAGATTGTGTTCACGATGGATCTCTTGGTCGATTAATCCGTAATACTCAATCGATTTGAGATTTTCCTCGTCATTCCACCATTTTTCTTGCTCTTGATTACCCATTAATTCATCTCCCCATATAGCTTGTTGAATTGAACTAAATCACCATCTTAAGTAGGTGTTTGGAATTAAATATAAAGATGGATCTCCTTGAAGGATTTGCTGCGACTCAATTTCCTAGAAAATTAGTTGCCCCATATTTTTCCAGTTAAATTGAATCAACAACGATTATCGAACCATTTAATTAGCACATGGCATAAAAGCAAGCTGTGACTGGGTTCTAATTCTTGGAGATGTCCATTAATTATACCGCTCCCTGCTGTCAACTCCGGCACTCATGGACAGTCTTAACGAGTAATTTAGAGAGTCAACAGCTTAGTGGTCTGTCAATCTTGAAATTGTGGATAGGGAAATACTGCCAAATTATTCGCCCCCAATCCCTCAAAATCATCTTAACAGACCAATAGAATCGCCCTTAATTTTTGTCAATTGTCGGACTCTAACTATATTCCTCCCCGACACTGAGATTAAAGAGCATTTGCAGGGATTGTAAACAGCGCTTACGCGCTTCGATATCCTGTTGGGCCCGCAGTTGTACCATGGGTTCGTGAAGGATTTTATTAACGATACCGCGGGTCATTGCTTCGATAACTTCTTGGTGTTTTTCGGCGAATTCCGTCCCCAAACGGGAGAGGGCCTTTTCTAATTCCTGTTCGCGAATATCTTCAATTTTGCTTCTTAAACAGCTAATTGTCGGTACAGTGTCCAAAGAACGCCACCAAAGCTCGAAAGCTTCTACTTCCTGCTCTAGGAGTGCCTCTGCTTCCCTGGCCATCTGACGGCGACTTTCCTGATTGGCGGCAACCACCGCTTTAAGATCATCGACGTTGAAAGCTTGCACTTGTGCCAATTCCTTTACGTCGGTGTGGACGTTACGGGGAACGGAAATATCGATTAACATCAGAGATGTAGCAGTAATCGTCACTTCTGTCAATAAATTTTTAGTTAAAATTGGTTCCGTGGCTCCCGTACTGGTGAAGACGATATCCGATGCCGCTACGATCGCCATCATCTCTTCTAAGCCATATAGTTGCAGCGGTAGGTGAGGAAATTCACGGGCCAACTCCTCGGCCCGTCTTTGGGAGCGATTGACGATCGCAATTTGCTGAGAACCCTTAGCCAGAAGATGAGTAACTAATAATCGGGACATTTTCCCTGCCCCGATAATAGCGATTTTTTTGCTGCTGAGGTCTGTCACCTTAGCATGGGCTAACTCCACCGCCGCCGAACTGATCGATACGGCTCCCGTGCCGATGCTGGTTTCCGTGCGGACGCGTTTACCGGCAGTCATCGCTTGTTTAAACAGGCGATCGAGTAATTGGCTAATAGTATTGTACTTTTGAGCTAATTTATGGGTATTTTTAACTTGAGCGAGAATTTGCCCTTCCCCGAGGACAAGACTTTCTAAACCGGCGGATACCCGGAGCAGATGACGGACAGCATCCTGATGCAGTAGGGTAAACAGATAACGACGCAGGACATTAAGGGGAATATGTCCGATTTCAGCGAGAAACTGGGTAATTTCCACCACGCCCTTTTCCGTATCCGTAACCACGGCGTAGATCTCCAAACGGTTACAGGTGCTGATAATAGCCACCTCTTGGATGTGGGGATAACCCTTGAGGTGGGTAAGAGCGGACTCGATTTTCGCTTCCGGGATACTCAATTTTTCGCGAATTTCCACAGGGGCTGTCTTGTGACTCAAGCCCACTACAGCAATATTCATTTATGTTCTCCTACAAATGTTGCTCAGGCTACAAAAATTATTGATAAAGATCAGTGCGTTATGTCTCTAATTGTTGCAATTTAGTCCCAATCGGGATGCAAATAAAAGATGTTTGAAAAAAAACTTTATATATTTTTACCAATGGGGGCGAGGTGAGCCATGCCCACCCCACCGCGTCAGAGAATTATTTCAGTTGAATGTATTTGGGTTGGTCGAACAGGTGAACGGTATCGACAAAGCGAGCGGTTTTCGATTGGGTGGAGATAACCAAGCTTTGGGTACGAGCGCCACCGTGGAAGAAGCGTACCCCTTCCATCAGGGTGCCGGGGGTGATCCCACAGGCGGCAAAGAGGACGGTTTCGCCACTGGCTAATTCTTCGCAACCGTAAACGCGATCGGGATTGGTGATCCCCATTTCTTGCAGACGAGCGATATTACCCTCGCGACTTTCACCGATTAAACCGGTTTTGACCACTTCGGGATCATAGATTAATTGTCCCTGGAAGTGACCCCCCAGACAACGCATAGCCGCCGCCGAGATTACCCCTTCCGGAGCGGCACCGATACCCATGAGAGCATGAATATTAGTTCCCGAAAAAGCGCAGGAAATAGCGGCCGATACGTCACCATCGCTGATCAGACGAACTCTCGCCCCAGCGTTGCGGATTTCTTGGATTAATTCCTTGTGACGGGGACGATCCATAACTACTACCACCAGTTCTTCGATCGAACGATTGAGACAATCGGAAAGAACTTTCAGGTTTTCCGTCGCCGATTTATTAATATCCACATGACCTTTAGCTGCTGGGGGAGCCGCTAATTTTTTCATATAAAAGTCAGGGGCAGCGAATAATCCGCCTTTTTCGGAGATCGCTAACACGGCCATAGAACCATTTTGACCGTAGGCAACCAGGTTAGTGCCTTCGCAGGGATCGACGGCGATATCGATTTCGACTAATTCGTCGGGATTACAATATTGTTTGGCATCAACTTGGGTACAGATACCCACTTCTTCGCCAATATAGAGCATGGGAGCTTCGTCTCTTTCCCCTTCTCCGATAACGATGCGACCGCGCATATGGATTTTATTCATCCGTTCGCGCATCGCTTCCACAGCGACGTGATCGGCGGTATTTTTTTCGCCTTTACCCATCCACTTCGAGGAGGCAATGGCAGCCTGTTCGACCACTTCGATAATTTCTAACCCTAGCGTACTTTCCACTCGATGATCCTCCCTACAGCTGATCTATGATTTATCTAGTGAGTTTGTTTCCTTAACAGTCAAAAGTCTATCACCAGACGGGGATCATTCTTAAGTTTTTATGCAGATCATCTGGAGGAGACTGGTATAGCTAGGGAGTTTTTGCTGGCACTGTCGCCTCCATCTCGGTTATTGAGACCTTGAGTGCTGATTTCGGCGTTAAACTACGGATAAATTCCAGGGGTAAACCGTCTGTATCGGCAATAAAGGTGACTTCATAGACATGATCGCCGATCATCTGTTGTTGAGGTGGCAAAAGAATGTTTAAAGGTTGATATAGATCGGCATCCTCTTGATGAGCTTGCTGAAAGTTATTTGTTAATTTTTCTAACCATTCTGGTAAATTGCTGACATTTTCTGTTATGTCAAAAGACAAATGATAATAACCGACATAATGCTGATCACCAAAGGCATCGGGTGCAGGTTTCGGTTGGGGAATTTGGATTAATTCGATGCGTCCGTTTAACCCAGTTAGCCAACAGGCCAAAGTATAACCCGTGGTGAATCTTTCCTCTAGGGTAAAACCGAGAAGTTGATAAAAAGCGATCGCCCGATGGATATTAGCCGTCCGAATAGAAGCATGGTGCATTTTCAGTGATCAGTAATCAGTGATCAGTAATCAGTAATCAGTCAGAATTCGGGGTTGATAAGCAATCCTTCATCGCTCTGCCTCCCGATTCAGTTTTGAGGTTATCAGTTTATGTTTCTTCGTTACTTGGTATGATTCGATCTGGTGGTATAAATCGACTAAATCCTTATCTGGCAAGAGACTTAATTGATTACCAAAAACCGCATCAATGTCTTTCTCTATAATGGTTTCATCCCTTATCACCTCCTCCATTGCCTAACAATTCCCGAAGAGCCGAGTTTATTAAGTGAGATTATTCACTGATAACTGATAACTGATAACTGATAACTGATAAATGATAAATGATAAATGATTAATCAAAAAGACGAAAATAGGGGTAACGTTTGGGAACCCCCGGTTCTTTTTCCAGATCAAAGTTAATTACATCCCAACAGGGTTCATCGGGGGCATCGGGGCTAAATTCTACTGGTAAACCGTAGAGACGGGGAATAATGGCTTCACCCGGTTCATTACCGCGCCAAGTAGTGTTACGTTCTAGGTAGGAACTAACTAAATCGCGATAACGGTTGGCAATAATCACTTTAGTCGCTTTAAATCCTTGAGTATAGAGGCGATCGAGTGCTTCGTGAATCTCAAAACGAATACCATCCGGGTGAGTGTGTTGACGATACCACTCACCATTCCAGAGTCGCCAATGTCGTCCTGACTGCAAGTGAACCAACTCACCCGTTTTGGGATCGGCTTCAAAAGCCCCATGGCGCGGACACAAATAGGTATCCGTCAAAGTGAGGGCGGGGATTAGCTGCCGACAATGAGGACAATGGATATCGGGGCCAAAAACAGGGTATTGTAAACTTGCATTGATCATGGAAGAACCTAAACTAAAAATTGCTATCTTTGTACCAATAATCCTATATATATTATACCCAACCAAATTGGACGGGTATTCTCTTCCGACTTTAGTGCAGATCCTCCCATGTCTTTAGATAACTTAAGATCAACTTCTAATTTCTGGCCGCTTGTCGATGTCAGTCAAGCTGCTTTTATTGCCCCTAATGCCACGGTAATGGGCGATATTTCCCTAGCTGTGGGGGTGAGTGTTTGGTATGGGGCGGTATTGCGCGCCGACGTGGAACGCATCGAAATTGGGGCCTATACTAATATCCAAGATGGGGCAATCCTACACGGAGATCCAGGCAAAATTACTATCCTTGAGGATTACGTTACCATCGGACATCGGGCGGTAATTCACGCAGCCCATATTGAACGCGGTTGTTTAATCGGCATTGGGGCAGTGATTCTCGATGGTGTGCGCGTCGGGGCGGGTAGTATTGTCGGGGCGGGTAGTATTGTGACAAAAGATATACCACCGCGATCTTTAGTGGTGGGCATTCCCGCTAAACGCGTCCGGGAAGTGTCGCCACAGGAGGCTCAAGAGTTGATCGAACACGCCGAGCGCTATGCTAAACTTGCCCTCGTTCATGGGGGAAAAGGTACTGATACTGGATTCCCAAAAGGGGCGGTTTAGGGTATAAATATAAAATGAGAATCAAGTAACAATCTTTTAAGCACTGACCGAGGAGAAGGAAATCTATGGACTGGAGAGTGTTAATCGTTTTAACCCCTTTGCTTATTGCTGGTGGCTGGGCTGTCTTCAATATCGGTGCTGCCGCTATTAGACAAGCTCAACAGTTTCTCAGCAAACAAAGTTAATAAAAGTTTATAATTCTTAGTAAAACCGATCCCCTAGGCGATCGGTTTTTAATTTTTCCTTATCTGGCGATCGCTGATGGGGGTGTGGGGTGTAGGGTGTGGGGTGTGACCCCCCCAACCCCCCCGACATCGGGGGGGCAGGGGGGGTGTGGGGTGTGGGGTGTAGGGTGTGGGGTGACCACTTCGTGCGCGTTGCGGGGGGAAGTGAGGGAATTATGAATTAAGTAGGTGGGTGGAATTAAATATAAGATGAACGTAGGTTGGGTTGAAGCATGAAACCCAACGCCCGCACGGGTTACGCTACCGCTAACCCATCCTACAAATAATTGTGCCTCCCTACTTATGAATTATGAATTATGAATTGGGGTATGGGGAGAATAAATAAAAATAATCTCCTGACTCCTGAATCCTGTCTCCTGTCTCCTGTCTCCTGTCTCCTGTCTCCTGTCTCCTGTCTCCTGTCTCCTGAATCCTGAATCCTGAATCCTGTCTCCTGACTCCTGTCTCCTAACCCCACCAATATACCTTTTCAGCAATCTCTACCTAACCATGAAATCTAACTGTCAAAATCTCATCCAAGAATTGGCTCATCTAGAAATTATCACCGATCCGGCGCAAGTGGCGAAACTTTCCTTGGACTATTATCATTTTAGTCCCATTTTAGAGGCAAAACTGCAAGATAAACGGGCTGATTTAGTCATTCGTCCCCACAATAGCCAAGAAGTTATTGACATCGCTAAAACCTGCGTTAAATACCAAATTCCTTTAACAGTTAGAGGTGCGGGTACAGGTAATTATGGTCAATGTGTTCCCTTGGGGGGAGGAGTAATTTTAGACACAACCAAACTAACAAAAATTATCTCGATCGAACCGGGGACAGCCAGGGTAGAAGCGGGGGTAAAAATGGCATTTTTTGATAAACAAGCTCGCGCAATTGGTTGGGAATTAAGAATGGCTCCCTCTACCTATCGGACGGCGACAATTGGCGGTTTTATTGGGGGTGGCAGTGTGGGCATGGGTTCAATTAATTATGGACAATTGAAGGATAGGGGCAATCTGCAAGCAGTGCAATTAGTCACCCTAGAAACAGAACCAAAAATTATCGAATTACGGGGGGATGAGGTGGAAAAAGTCAATCATGCCTACGGAACAAATGGCATTATCACCGAGTTAGAAATAGCCCTCGCTCCCTGTTATCCTTGGGCGGAATTTATCGTTACTTTTGCCGATTTTATCACCGCCGCTAAATTTGGTCAAGCACTCAGTGATAGTGATGGCATCGTTAAGAAAATGGTTAGCGTTCACTCCTGGCCAATTCCTGCTTATTTTATCGCTCTTAAGGATTATTTACCCACAGAAAAAGCAGCAGTTTTATTAATAGTATCGGACAGCGATCGAGTCGCCTTAGAGTCTTTAATTAAAGAATATAATGGTGAACTTACTTACTATAAAACGCCAGAAGAAACCCAAAAAGGCAACAGTATCTTAGAATTTACTTGGAATCATACCACTCTCCACGCGCGTAGTTGTAACCCCAAGATAACTTATCTACAAGCTTTTTATTTTAATCTAGCCACGGTAGAGAAACTCTATAATTATTTTGGTGAGGAAATAATGATGCACCTAGAATTTTTGAAATTTAAAGGTAAAGTTATTCCCGCCGGTCTTCCCTTGCTAGAATTTACCACAGAAACTCGATTAAATGAGATTATTGCTATCTATGAACAACAGGGGGCAGCCATTGCCAATCCTCACACTTATATCATGGAAGATGGCGGCAGCAGACAGATTAATCTCCTACAATTAGAATTTAAAAAACTCGTCGATCCCTACGGATTGAACAATCCGGGTAAAATGCGAGCATGGGTTGAAGCAAGGGGGTAGGGATTCGATTCAAGCTAAATTAAACAAGATAAGTAGGTAGGCGTTAAAAACTATTAGATGCCCCCCTTATTAAGGGAGATCCCCCCGCCTATCGGCACCCCCCTTATCAAGGGGGGCAGGGGGGATCGGCACCCCCCTTATCAAGGGAGATCCCCCCGCCTATCGGCACCCCCCTTATCAAGGGGGGATTAAGGGGGGATCGAACCTAAAACACTAACCGCTAAAAAGGGAGTGGGGAAAACAAAACTCCCCGCTGCCCCTTGCCTATTCCCAGACTTGCCCCGATCCGATACAATTGAACGGTTGTCTTGGAAGAATTAATAGTGATCGAGCGTTATACTCTCCCTGCAATGGGGAATTTGTGGACGGATAGATATAAATATCAAACATGGCTAGAGGTAGAGATAGCCGTCTGTGAAGCGCAAGCAGAATTAGGCTATATTCCCGCGGATGCAGTGGAAGAAATTAAGGCAAAAGCTAATTTTAATCCCGATCGCATTTTAGAAATAGAAGCAGAAGTGCGCCACGATGTCATCGCCTTTTTAACAAATGTTAACGAATATGTGGGCGAGCCGGGACGTTATATTCATTTGGGTTTAACCAGTTCTGATGTATTAGATACCGCCCTGTCCTTACAATTAGTCGCCAGTTTAAACCTGATTTTAGAACAATTAGAAGATTTTATCCAAGCCCTGCGTTATCGCGCCCAAGAACACCGTTATACAGTCATGGTGGGACGTTCCCACGGCATTCACGCCGAACCGATCACCTTTGGCTTTAAACTAGCGGGATGGTTAGCGGAAGTGCTGCGAGGACGCGATCGTTTAATTCGCTTGCGCCAAGACATCGCCATCGGTAAAATATCTGGTGCGGTGGGAACATATGCCAATATTGACCCGAAAATTGAGGCGTTAACCTGTCAGAAGTTAGGATTAGAACCAGATACCGCTTCCACTCAAGTTATCTCGCGCGATCGACACGCCGATTATGTGCAACAATTAGCCTTATTAGCAGCTTCGATCGAACGTTTTGCCGTGGAGATTCGCAACCTACAAAGAACCGATGTCCTAGAAGTGGAAGAATACTTTTCCAAAGGACAAAAAGGCTCCTCCGCTATGCCCCATAAACGTAATCCCATCCGTTCAGAACGCTTAACGGGAATGGCGAGAATTATCCGTAGTCATAGCGTTTCCGCCTTAGAAAATATCGCCCTCTGGCACGAAAGGGATATTTCCCATAGTTCCGTAGAACGGGTAATGCTGCCGGATGTTTGCATTTTGACCCACTTTATGCTCAAGGAAATCACCGATTTAGTCAAAAATCTGCTGGTGTATCCCGAAAACATGAAGCGAAATATGAATGTTTACGGTGGCGTGATTTTCAGTCAAAGAGTTCTTTTAACTTTAGTGAGTAAGGGAATTAGCCGGGAATCTGCCTATAAAATCGTCCAAGAAAACGCCCATCGCGCTTGGAACACCGATAACGGCAATTTTAAAGCTTTTATCAGCCAAGATGAGCGAGTTACCGGCATTTTATCCCCCGACGAGATCGAAAGTTGCTTTGATCCCCAGCAGCACCTAAATCATCTTAATAGCATCTACCAAAGGTTAGATATTTAAGGAGCTTTCAGTTATCAGCTATTGGCCACGTTTTTGAGATCGGCAACTTGAAACCTTGGGAGTAATCATGCCATGACCATTACTGCGAGCGACCTACCGATGGAAAAAATTGCCCAGTTTTGCGATCGCTGGCAAGTGACCGAATTCGCTCTATTCGGCTCCGTCCTGCGCGAAGACTTCCGCCCCGACAGCGACATTGATGTTATGGTGGAATTTCATCCAGAAGCTCATCCCACATTCAGCACCCTAGACAAAATGGAAGCAGAGCTAAAAACCATTTTCCATCGAGATGTTGACCTGATTACCCGCCAAGGCATTGCCACCAGTCGCAACTACCTACGCCGTAATCAAATCCTTTCTTCGGCTCAAGTGATTTATGCAACGGGATCCCCAATTCCTGCTTGATATGCTGCAATCCGCAGAACTGGTCATGAGCTACACGGCTCAATGCTCGAAAGCTGAGTTCGTCGCTAATGTGCAGCTTCAAGATTCAGTAATTCGACGGCTCTTGGTGATTGCCGAAGCCGCCGGACGAGTTTCCCAAACAACCCGACAGAACTTGCCCAACATTGCTTGGCAAGAAATCAAGGGAATGCGAAATCGGTTGGTACATGAGTATGATGATGTCAACCTCAATATCGTTTGGGATGTGGTTCAATCGCAGCTCCCATCACTAATTGAGGAGTTAAAGGGGCAAATTCCTCCTGAACGTTGAAGGTTGTTAGGTGGAAGTAGCGATCGCATAGTGAGAACTCAATGATTTTGTTGGGTGCGTTCCCTGCTGCGACGAGGGGGAACGCACCTTACCGATTATGATACAATCGCGGCATATACTCCTCGCTTGCGACAACCGCGATGAATGTTTTCTGGCGCTATTTCCCCTTGGCATTTGTTGTTATGCTTTCTAATGGTTTCACCCCACAACAAGGGCGAACGGAATCGCCTAAAATTATCTGTCAAATAGAAAGCTATCCCTCCACAAAGCAAAAAGTTCCCACGACAATGATCCAGAACGGGACGGGGAATTTAGTACCACTTATTTATTGGGTGGAGGAAGTTGCCGGGGAAAAGCCTCTAGAGCGGTGCAAGGAAGTTTCTGAGATTATTCAAGCAAGATATGACGATAAAACCTGGAGTCGTTCTTTTTTACGGACGGGAAAATCTAGTGATAATTATCCGATCATTTGTTTTGTCAAGGAACCCAAAGATAAAGCTTGCGATACCGAAAGAGAACTTATCGTTAAATTAAAGCGAGGGGAAAACGCGGAAAGAGTTTTAGATAAGATGTTAGCCCTTCGCTATCGGACGGATTTAGGGAGCATCTCACTTATGCAATGAGTATTAATACTTAGAGCCGTCAAAAACTAGAAAATCTTCAACTTGATCACAAAGAGAAATGAGATTATAATAGTTATAACTTACAATTCA
>VYKR01000021.1_pt1 | contig 38058 bp, 29 predicted proteins | sample 5109561 | NCBI WGS metagenome assembly VYKR01 (sample SAMN12291799, study PRJNA351875) | freshwater metagenome | isolation source: freshwater lake | place: USA: Michigan, Ford Lake | collected 2015-08-15
AAAGCACGACGTTTTTAAAAATTTTCAGCTATGTATTTCCGAGAAATCGACTAAAAACGTTGCCAGATAAGGATTTGAGAGAATGACATTTCAGAGAATGAAACGACCCTACCCCAACCCCCCCGACATCGGCGGGGCAAGGGGAGGTGTTGCCTCTTGCCTGTTGCCTCTTGCCTCATCTCAACAAGCAATTTAAATACGCGGGCAGCTTATGGTGTTGGGTGAGTTGGGAACCCTAACCGTAGTATGATTGAACAATGCGAAGACTCACAATAACTCGACCCGACGACTGGCACCTTCATCTCCGCGATGGTGCAGCAATGAAAGCGGTTCTCCCCCATACGGTGCGTCAGTTTGCCCGTGCCATTATCATGCCGAATTTAAAGCCCCCAGTGCGCTCAGTGGCTGATGCTGCCTCCTATCGCGATCGCATTCTGGCAGCAGTTCCAGAGGGTCAACAGTTCGAGCCATTGATGACCCTATATCTCACCGATAATACCAGTCCCGAAGAAATCATGGCGGCGAAAGCCTCCCAGTTTGTCAAAGCGGTGAAATACTACCCAGCCGGTGCCACAACTAATTCCGACTTGGGGGTGACGGATCTTCGTAGGTGCAATGGGGTTTTTGCGGCCATGGAGCAGCTGGATATGCCGCTACTACTGCACGGAGAAGTTACCGATGGTGATATTGATGTGTTCGATCGAGAGAAAGTGTTCATTGAGAAACAATTAATCCCACTGATAACAAGATTTCCGAAACTGCGGGTCGTATTTGAACACATTACCACTGCCGATGCGGTCAAGTTTGTTCTATCTGCTAACAACAATGTCGCCGCCACAATTACGCCCCAACATTTATTATTTAGCCGAAACATTCTCTTTACCGGGGGCATTCGTCCTCATTTTTATTGCCTGCCGATTTTGAAACGAGAGGATCATCGTTTGGCACTTTTGCAAGCGGCAACATCGGGCAACCCCAAGTTTTTTCTAGGGACCGATAGTGCGCCCCATTCTCGCTACAGCAAAGAAAGTTCCTGTGGCTGCGCGGGTTGTTATTCAGCCCTGCACGCCCTAGAGTTGTACGCAGAAGCCTTTGAGAGTGTTGATGCAATTGAGCAACTGGAAGGGTTCGCCAGCTTTCACGGTCCAGATTTTTATCAACTCCCCCGAAATACCGAACAAATCACCTTAAACAAAACCCCTTGGCGCATTCCCGATGAATTGCCATTTCCCGAATCCGGACTGGTGCCGTTACGAGCGGGTGAAGAGATAAGCTGGCAATTAGGGGAATAAAAACCGCCAGTCTTGGTAGTTGCGGTTAAGAATTGACGATTAGTTATTTCCCGAGACAATGAGGAGGATCGATGCGGTTGGCAAAAATTGCCCAAAGTACCATGAGCGGCATCGGCAACAAACAGATTAGCCATTGATAACCGGTTAGGGTCGCCGTTGCAAACAGACTGTTCATCACCCCCCATTGACTAAACAAAATTTGTAGGGCAACAGCAGCCACAATCCCCAAAATTAGGATTGGTGCATTAGTAATCGAGGTTGACTGACGACGCAGGTAGTCCACTAGGCTCATCCCTAATTGGCTGATACTGAGCAGATAGATAACCCGTGCTGCCACAAGGGATTGAATTGCCATTGTGCGGGCAACGGCAATATCTCCTGTGGTCGATTTAGCCCACTCAAACATACCAAAAATTAGAATCCAGTTAAACAATGAAACAGCCAAAATTCGGCGCAATAGTTTTTTGGTGATCAAAGGTTCATTGGGATTGCGTGGTGGTGACTGCATAATGCGGTCGGATTTTGCTTCAAAGGCCAGGGGAACAGTCATCGTGACCGAGTTGATCATGTTCAACCAGAGTACTTGTAGGGAGAGGATCGGTAAATCTCGTGCTAGTAAAGTACTGATCAGAATCGTCATCGATTCGCCACCATTGACAGGTAAGAGAAAAGATATTGCTTTGCGTAAATTTTGATAAACGGTGCGTCCTTCTTCGACAGCGGCCTTGATCGAGGCAAAGTTATCATCAGTGAGGAGCATATCAGCAGATTCCCTGGCGACTTCCGTTCCTCCTTTCCCCATGGCAATGCCGATATCCGCCTGCTTGAGAGCCGGCGCATCATTAACACCATCGCCCGTCATCGCCACGATTTCTCCTTGAGACTGGAGTACTTCCACCAGTTGCAGTTTTTGGGTAGGGGCAACCCTGGCAAATACCGATCCATCGACCACCGCTTGGGCCAGTTGATGATTATCCATTTGCGCTAATTGTTTTCCCTCAAATGCTAAGACTTGTGTTGCCGTTTTAATGCCCATCCGTTCCGCGATCGCCTGCGCCGTGACAAGATGATCACCAGTAATCATCTTGACCCGAATCCCGGCAGTTTGACAGGCGTGAACGGCAGCGATCGCCTCTGGACGAGGCGGGTCAATCATGCCCTGTAATCCCAGAAACACCAAGCCTGTTTCGATATCCTCATGGTCGATAGAATGCTGATGGGTCGCGGCTGCTTTTTTGGCGAAGGCAAGCACCCGCAGCCCCTGCTCTGCCATCGTTTCTACCGCTTGCTCGTAGCTTGCTCCGATCTGTTCGACGTTCAGCGCGGTCATCTGACCATAGCGATCGATCATCTGGGAACAACGACGCATCAGCGACTCAACCGATCCCTTGACATAGATCAGACGAGGTATGCCATCATGCAGGGTTGCCATGTATTGGTACTCAGATTCAAAGGGAATTGCATCCAATCGTGGGGTTAAAGACAATAGCCCCAATTGACTGAGACCTGCTTTGGCAGCGGCCGCAATCAGCGCCCCTTCCGTAGGATCCCCCACCACTGACCAATCTTCTCCCGTTTGTTTTAGCTGGGAGTCATTACAAAGCAAACCAGCTACCAGACAATCCTTTAGGGCCGGGGGCAATTCGTCCGCAAATGGGCTGCCAGGGTTGCCATCGGTGATCAGACTAATTTCGCCCTTGGGACTATAGCCACCACCACTAACGGCGTAATATTGCCCCTCGGTATAAATGGACTGTACAGTCATTTGATTTTCGGTCAGGGTTCCAGTTTTGTCGGAACAAATGACGGTCGCACTCCCCAATGCTTCCACTGCGGGCAGTTTACGAATAATCGCATGACGACGGGCCATGCGGTTGACCCCAATGGCCAAGGTAATCGTTACCACTGCCGGCAGCCCTTCCGGAATCGCACTCACTGCGAGGGCAACGGCAGCTTCAAACATATCGATCCAAGATTTCCCCCGTCCTAACCCGATGGTAAAGGTCAAGGTTGCTAGGGTCAAAATTGTGTAGAGTAGGGTGCGGCTAAATTGGGCAAATTTACGGGTCAGGGGTGTGCTAAGGCTGACTCGGCTTTCCATCGACTGGGAAATCTGCCCCACTTCGGTGGCATTGGCCGTGGACACAACGATCCCTTTGCCCTGTCCAAAGGTAACGAAACTCCCTGCGTAGGCCATGTTTGTCCTTTCTGCTAGGGGCGTATCCCCGGGTAAGGGTTCGCTCGCTTTTGACCCGGGCAAGGATTCCCCAGTCAAGGCAGACTCATCCACCTGCAAATTGCGGACTTTCAGCAGCCTCAAGTCCGCTGGTACTTTATCCCCCGATGCCAATAAAACGATATCTCCCGGCACCAAATCCTGAGATGGAATCCGGAGGGTTTGTCCCTCTCGCAACACCGTCGCTTCTGTGGTTACGGCCTTGGCCAGGGAAGCAATCGCCCCTTCCGCCTTAGCTTCCTGCACATAGCCGATAATGGCATTGATCAGGGTAACTCCCCAAATCACCGAGGCATTCGTCCAAGACCCTAAAAATGCCTTAATAGTACCCGCAAGCAAGAGAATATAGAGTAGCGGCTGATGAAATTGCTGCAAAAACCTCAACCAAGCTGGTTTCCCGGGCTTAAATCGCAGTTCATTCGGGCCATATTTTTCGTAGCGACTGGCCACTTCTTCTGCTGATAAGCCCGTTGACCCATCGCTGGTCAAGTATTCAATCACCTCTGGTTGAGAAAGTTGATGATACAACGGCAACGATAATTGAACTGGCATCATGCTCGACCATATTTAGGGTTTGCGGCAAAAAGTTTTTCCTGGGGACAGGGTATGGGGAAGTGGGGAAGCTGTCTCATCACCCTATCACCCCAAAACCCTATCACCCTATTTATTTCCTGACTCCTGACTGCTGCCGACCTTAAGCTCTCGTCTTATTTTGGTAATAGTCGCGGGTTCCCTTGGCATCTAGGGCCTCACCGAGACGAGCAATGGCCTGGGCGTAGGCGGCGTTACGCAGAGATATATCGAACTCCTGGGCGAAAGACCAGACTTTTTCCGCTTCTGTCACCATTCTTTCTTTTAAGCGCTCATTGATCTCGTTTAATTGCCAATAAAGACCGCTGCGATTTTGCACCCATTCAAAATAACTCACCGTTACCCCACCGGCGTTAACCAGAATATCGGGGAAAACGAGAATCCCTTTTGAGTCTAAAATGCGATCGGCTTCTGAGGTAGTCGGACCGTTGGCCACTTCAAAGATATATTTTGCCCGCACGCGATCGGCATTTTCGGCGGTAATTTGGTTTTCTAGGGCAGCCGGAATCAAAACATCCACATCTAGGGCTAACAATTCTTCATTACTAATCGCCTCGTGTTCGACGATATTACACACAGTACCCTCACAGTAAATAGCAGTAATTCCGCGATGTTCCTGTTTATACTCACGAATGCTGGCAATATCTAGGCCTTTTTCCCGATAAATGCCGCCCTGGGAATCACTTACCGCCACCACTTGATAACCGGCTTTGGCGAGGAGATCCGCCACTACGGCCCCGGCGTTACCGAATCCCTGAACGGCTACGGTAGTATTAGCCGGTTTTTTGTCTAATTTCGGCAAAAGAGAATGAATAACATGAAAAGCTCCTGTTCCCGTCGCCGTATCGCGGCCACGACTGCCTCCCATGGTTAAAGGTTTCCCCGTCACCACCGCCGGACTAATTTTACGCTGAATGATGCTGTACTGGTCCATCATCCAACCCATGATCATCTCGTTGGTATAGACATCGGGGGCAAGAATATCGACATCGGGACCAATAAAGTCGGCTATACCCTCGATATAGCCCCGGCTAAGGCGTTCTAACTCGGCTTTTGACAATTCTTTCGGATTGAGGGTAATGCCGCCCTTAGCCCCACCAAAGGGCAAATCCAGCAGGGCGCATTTAAAGGTCATCCAAAAGGCCAGGGACTGCACCTCATCAATGCTGACGTTGGGATGATAGCGCACCCCTCCTTTGCCGGGGCCGCGGGTGTCATCGTAGCGGACGCGGTAGCCTTGGAAGATTCTTAAAGTGCCGTTGTCCATACGGACGGGTATGGAGACGCTGAGACTAGCTTTGGGATATTTTAACCGCTCGATCGCATCATCGGAAATGGAGACATACTTAAGGGCGCATTCTAGGCGACTGCTGGCATCGGTAAAGAGTGATTTCGACATGATTTTTTTCCCCCTATCTATCCCCATTAGAACACGAAAAAACAGTATATTTCGCTACAGTTTATTTTTCTTAATTAACCATAGACAGGAATTGCCGACAAGTGTTCTCAAACAAGGTTACTTGAGAGATTTTCCAGTACATCATCTACCCCACACCCCACACCCCACTTCCCTATCACCCCACTCCCCCATCCCCAACCTGCAACTAAAAAAGGGAAAGAGCGATGCTCCTCCCTTTTTTGATAATTTATTCAAGACGATTGTAGATGCACAGCAATCGAGGCTGAAATTACATCAAGCCTAATTGAGCAAGGATACCTTTGTGGGTTAAGTATTCCGTAGCTACGCCAATAACGAAACCGAGCATGGCTAAACGACCATTCCAGTTTTCAGCGAAAGCGGTGAAGCCGAGTTTGTTTTCTTGCTTATCCATGGTGAATTGCCTTCCTATAATAAAATTGCATTTGATTCAAGTGCTTGATATTAAATGTAACATAACTTCCCAGACTATGCAACATTTGTTTACATAAATTTTATTAATGTTGACCATAAACTTTTATGGGGGCAGGGTCAAGGGTGGGCAATGGCGGCCGAAAATCAAGCCTGATCTTAGTTCTAGGACTAAATAACCGTTTTCCCATCCCTGACCGAAAAAGATTACAATCAAGCGAAAGGTCAAGAATCGATCGCCATCGAGCGAGGAGTGAATATGCGCGCCTTACTGATTTATCCCGTTTTTCCGCCGACTTTCTGGTCTTATAACAAAATTCTGGAATTAGTCGATCGCAAAGTCTTACTTCCTCCCCTGGGTATGGTGACGGTGGCGGCGATTTTACCGCAGCAATGGGAATTTAAACTGGTTGATCGCAATATTCGGGCGGTGACAGAAGCAGAATGGGATTGGGCCGAAATAGTGATTCTTTCCGGCATGATTGTGCAACGTCAAGATTTAATCGAGCAAATTCACGAAGCCAAGCAACGGGGTAAACTGGTGGCCGTGGGTGGTCCCTATCCCACTTCTATCCCCCACGAAGTGGCCGAGGCCGATTTTCTGATTCTCGATGAGGGAGAAATCACCATTCCGATGTTTGTGGAAGCATTGGCAAGAGGAGAAACTAAAGGTGTTTTCCGCACCACAGAAAAACCCGATGTGACAATTACCCCGATCCCACGCTACGATCTGCTCGATTTTGAAGCTTATGATTCCATGTCGGTACAATTCTCGCGCGGATGTCCCTTCCAGTGCGAATTTTGCGATATTATCGTTCTCTACGGTCGTAAACCCCGCACCAAAACCCCCGCACAATTATTAAAAGAATTAGATTATCTCTACGAGTTAGGTTGGCGCCGGGGCGTGTTCATGGTGGATGATAATTTTATTGGCAACAAGCGCAACGTTAAATTACTCCTCAAAGAATTAAAAGTTTGGCAAGAAGAACACCAGTATCCTTTCCGGTTTAACACGGAAGCATCGGTAGATTTAGCCGCCGATCCCGAATTAATGGCTATGATGGTCGATTGTTATTTTGATGCGGTATTTTTAGGTATTGAAACCCCCGACGAAGAAAGTTTACAATTAACCAAAAAATTCCAAAATACCCGTAGTTCTTTAACCGAGACGGTAGAAAAGATTATTAAAGCCGGATTGCGCCCTATGGCGGGATTTATCATCGGTTTTGATGGCGAGAAAAAAGGAGCAGCCGATCGCATTATTAATTTTGTCGAAGAGGCGGCCATTCCTACGGCTCTATTTGGAATGTTACAAGCTTTACCCAATACTGCCCTATGGACTCGCTTGGAAAAAGAAGGACGACTACGATTAACGGGGAAACAGGACATTAACCAAAGTACCCTGATGAATTTCGTTCCCACCCGGCCGATCGAAGATATTGCCACAGAATATATTGAAGCCTTCTGGACATTGTACGATCCGGAGGTATTTCTCGATCGCACCTATCGCTGTTTCCTGAAATTAGGCGCACCTAAAGCTAAACCTGCCTTTAAACTGCCTCGCCGGGCCGATCTCTATGCCCTAGCGGTAATTATCTGGCGACAGGGCTTTAAACGTTCCACTCGCTGGAAATTCTGGCAGAATTTATTCGGTATTTTGCGCCATAATCCCGCCAATGCCGAACACTATATCACTGTCTGCGCCCACAACGAGCATTTCCTGGAATACCGTCAGATTGTCCGGGATGAAATTACGGCACAATTAGCCGAATTCCAACGCCAAGAGGCATTAATAGCGGAAAAAACCGCCATAGCGGCCTAATTATTCCGAGGATGGGTAAATAAGCCCATCCTTAATATTTTCTGTCCTGATGGTGGACGATCGATAAATCAATAATATTCCTATTTTCTGGTTAAAAATTCCCTCAATCTCTGCCAAAGCAATTCAGTATAAATTCTTAATTTTCTAGATATAATTACATTTTTTCCCTAAAATGTTAGCTTGAATACTGAATAAATCGTAAAATCTTGATAAAGCCAGTATTTTTAGCTCCTTAACCCTATAAATCAAGGAAAAATCAATGATTACTCGTCAAGAACTTAAGAAACTACAATCCTTAACTCAAATACCCGCCCTTTCCATTCTCTTGCCTACCCATCGCACCTCACCGGATAACAAACAAGACCCTATTCTTGTTAAAAATTTGGTCGATGAAGCAAAGCGCCGATTATCGGAAGAATTCTCTAAACGTGAAATCGAACCCTTGTTTGATCGCCTCGATAATCTAGTGGCTGAAATAGATTATCCTTATACTCTAGATGGATTAGCTCTCTACATTGGCCCAGATATTGCCAAGCTTTATAACCTGCCTTTTTCTGTCCAGGCAAGAGTTATCATCGATAAAACCTTTGCTACACGGGATTTAGTTTATGGATTACATCGAGAACAACCCTATTGGCTGTTACTATTAAGTCAGGGTTCTACTCGTTTAATCTCAGCTACAGGAGAAACTCTCGAAGAAATTCGCGATCAGAATTTTCCCTTAGAAATGACCGGACCGGGGGCCACCGCACCACTGCCTTTTGATGCCGATACCAGTTATCTAGATGATAGAATCCGGCGATTTTTCCAACAGGTAGATAATGCTCTGGGTGAATACATTGATGATTCTTCCCCTTTGATTGTGGGTGGAGTTGTTCGTCAAATTTCCTTCTTTCAAGAAGTTTCACAGTACACATCAGCAATTGTTGGCACTTTAACTGGCAATTTTGACAAAACCTCACTGTCAGAATTAATTCCACAGGTATTGCCGATTATGCAGTCAGTGCGTCAGACTCAAAAAACTGAAGCTCTGCAAGCTTTAGATGCGGCAGTCAGCGCTCAAAAAGTTATCTCTACCCTGGGAGAAGTGTGGCGTTTAGCGCAGGAAGGTCGAGGACAATTGTTATTAGTGGAGAAAAATTACCATGTACCCGCAGTTTTAAGCGAAAACGGTGATTTAGTGCTGGTGGAAAACGTCGGTGGTACAGAGGTAATCGATGATGCAGTGGATGAAATTATCGAAGCGGTATTGGCCAAGGGAGGACGTGTAGCTTTAGTCGAGGAGGATTCCTTGAACGATTACCAAAAAATCGCCTTGATTTTACGTTATTAGACCTAAGACTCCGTTTCACAAGCGCCAATACTAACCCATTGACTAGAACCATCAGACCAGTATTCTTTTTTCCAGATGGGGGCATTATGCTTGAGAGTATCAATAGCATAACGACAGGCTGCGAAAGCTTCCCCCCGATGGGGACAACCCACCGCTACTAAGACGCTAATTTCCCCGATTTGTAGCTTACCGGTGCGATGGTGAATGACAACTCGATTGGTGTCGGGCCAGGTTTGCCGAATTTGCCGAGCAATTTGCCGGAAAACTTCGATCGCCATGGGTTCGTAGGCCTGATAATCAAGATAAATAACCGGTTTACCGTCGGTTTGCTCCCGTACAGTGCCACTCATTAGTACAATAGCACCATTAGCCCGATCATCGGCTAATTGATATACTTCCGGCAAAGATAAGGGAGCAAAACTGATGCGAAAACTATCTAGCGTCATGGATGAGGTGATGGGGAAGTGGGGAGAAGGGTGTAGGGTGTAGGGTGTGACCCCCCCAACCCCCCCGACATCGGGGGGGCAGGGGGGGGTGTAGGGTGTGGGGTGTGGGGAAGGAAACCTCTTTCATCTCTGGTGGTGAAAATTTTTTCATCAGGACCGACTACTGCCTTCCTTAACAACATAGCTATCGATTGGCTCTCCCAGGTTTGGTGGGTAAAATGTATTCTAAGATACATTCCTCCTAGCGAGGGGGTGGAACGAACCACAAAGACACAAAGGACACAAAGATCGATCCTCTGTAAGTTAAACTTATCACACAGAACCTAGAAGAGCCAATATACTCAATCTCAAATCAGCGAGCCGAGTATTTTGGATGTATTCTCAACGTCAAGCCGTCCTAAAAGGCCGGGGTTTCCAACCCAAAATTTTCGATGAAAAAATTAATTCTAGCCACGAGTAACCCGGGTAAATTAGCAGAGATAGGGGAATACTTAACTGATATCGACCTAGAATTGCAGTTAAAACCCGATTATTTAGAGATAGAGGAAACTGGGGCGACTTTTGCTGAAAATGCCTATTTAAAAGCTGCTCAAATTGCCCTAAGATTGGGAGAATGGTCGATCGCCGATGATTCGGGATTGGAAGTAACCGGGTTAGGAAATGCCCCGGGGATTTACTCGGCCCGCTATGGTGAAAATGATCGAGAAAGAATCGATCGCCTAGTCAGAGAATTAGGGGATAATCAGGATCGTTCGGCCCGTTTTGTCTGTGTAATTGCGATCGCTCGTCCCGATGGTGAGATTGCCTTGAGCGCCACAGGAATCTGCACGGGAGAAATTCTCACCAGTCCTAGGGGTAAAGGTGGTTTTGGTTACGATCCGATTTTTTATGTCCCCGAATACGCTTTAACCTTTGCGGAAATGTCTCCCGAATTAAAAAGAAAAATCAGCCACCGAGGACGAGCTTTTCAGCAATTGCTGCCCCATCTCAAGACTCTCGCGGGTACAAATTCATCAAGGCTCTGACTTGTTCAGCATGATAAGAGCTTCTTGTCAAGGGACTCGCAACAATTTGTAAAAATCCCAGAGACTCACCGTATTCGCGCCAAGCTTGGAACTGTTCGGGGGTGACAAATTCCTGCACACCGAGATGTTTTGGCGATGGTTGCAGATACTGCCCGATGGTGAGAATATCACAATCGACGGCCCGTAAATCGCCCATGACTTGGCGAACTTCCTCGTCGGTTTCCCCCAATCCCACCATAATGCCCGATTTTGTGTAGGTAGCGGGAACAATGGCGCGGGCGCGCTGCAATAATTCTAGAGAACGCTGGTAATCACCCTGGGGACGCACGCGACGATAGAGACGGGGGACAGTTTCGGTATTATGGTTTAAAACTTCAGGTTTAGCGGCAAGAATTAAAGCTAAAGCCTGCCAATTGCCGCAAAGATCGGGAATCAGCACTTCGATGGTGGTTTTTGGAGAAATGCGGCGAATTTCCTCGATACAACGGACAAATTGACTAGCACCCCCATCAGCCAAATCATCGCGATTGACAGAAGTGATCACTACATGATTAAGATCAAGACGTTGCACTGCTGCCGCTAGTCGCAGGGGTTCCGTGGAGTCTAAAGGTTGCGGTTTTTTCTCAAAATCTATATCACAGTAAGGACAGGCGCGAGTGCAAGCAGGACCCATAATTAAAAAGGTAGCCGTCCCCGCGTGGAAACATTCGCCGATATTAGGACAGGAAGCCTCCTCACAAACGGTATTTAAGCCTAAATCGCGTAAAACCTCCTTAACACTGCCGACTCGTTGCCATTGCGGTGCTTTTACCCGTAACCACTCTGGTTTAACCGTCACGCCTGAACTACTCCGATAATTTTTGCCTATATCTGTAATATCCTAGCAAGTCTCGACCCACTCAAGGCCGAATATGCTATGATGATTTAGCTGAAAATTTTCGGGATGTAGCGCAGCTTGGTAGCGCACTTCGTTCGGGACGAAGGGGCCGCAGGTTCGAATCCTGTCATCCCGATTAAAGACAATCAAGGGTAGATCCCCCCGCCTATCGGCACCCCCCTTAATAAGGGTAGATCCCCCCGCCTATCGGCACCCCCCTTAATAAGGGTAGATCCCCCCGCCTATCGGCACCCCCCTTAATAAGGGGGGAAGGGGGGATCAGAGTCCAAAATCTATTTAATTTACCTCCTCTAAGCCAATGTCTAGATTATTAATCAGCCAGTATCAGACGGAAGTTGAAAAGATTATTCAATATGGCGGCAGTCGCAAGGAAACTTCGATTAGAGTCGCTTTTCAGAATTTGTTAAATGACTATTGCAAGGCGCGGGATTTTTTGTTAATTCCGGAGTTGGATTATCGCACTAAGTCGGGAAAAGTTGTCTATCCTGACGGGACGGTTAAGGATGCTTTACGGTTAGATTGGGGATATTGGGAAAGTAAGGATCAATACGATAATTTAGATGAAGAAATTGAGAAAAAGTTAGCGAAAGGCTACCCCAATGACAATATTTTATTTGAAGATTCCCAGACGGCGGTTTTAATTCAAGGAGGAGAGGAAAGACTGCGCGTCTCCATGCGCGATGATGAGGCTTTGGATGGGATTATTAATGCTTTTATTAATTATGTACGTCCAGAGGTTGAGGATTTTCGAGAGGCGATTGATAGTTTTAAGGAAGATTTACCAACAATTTTAGAAGCGTTGCGGGATTTAATTGCGTTGCAGTCGGAGACGAATCGGAATTTTGTGACAGCGCGGGACAATTTTTTAGAGATTTGTCGCAAGTCAATCAATCCAGAAATTAGCCTGGAAGATGTGCGGGAGATGATTATTCAGCATATCCTGACAGAGGATATTTTTATCAATATTTTTAATGAGTCTCAGTTTCACCGGGAAAATAATATCGCCAGGGAATTACAGGGAGTGATTGAAACTTTCTTTACTGGTAATACTAAGCGCAATACTTTAGGGACAATTGAACGTTATTATGCGGTAATTCGGCGGACAGCGGCGAATATTTACAATCACCACGAGAAGCAGAAGTTTCTCAAGGCGATTTATGAGAATTTTTATAAAGCATACAATCCGAAAGCGGCGGACCGGTTGGGAATTGTCTATACACCCAATGAAATTGTCCGTTTTATGATTGAAAGTGTCGATTATTTAGTCCACAAGCATTTTGGTAAGTTGTTGGCGGATCCAGGAGTAGAAATTTTAGATCCAGCGACGGGTACAGGAACTTTTGTGACGGAGTTGATTGAGTATTTACCGAAGGATAAGTTACAGTACAAGTATAAGCATGAGATGCACTGTAATGAGGTGGCAATTCTGCCTTATTATATTGCGAATTTGAATATTGAGTTCACCTACAAGCAGAAGATGGGTGAGTATGAGGAGTTTGAGCATATCTGTTTTGTCGATACCCTGGACCATGCTGCTTTTCATCTCAAGCAGATGGATTTATTTGCCATGTCGGTGGAGAATACCCAACGCATTCAAAATCAAAATGACCGCAATATTTCTGTAATTATTGGTAATCCTCCTTATAATGCCAAGCAGCAAAATGCTAATGACAATAATGCAAATCGTAATTATGAAGAAATAGATAAAAGAATCCGAGATACTTATCTAAAAGTGAGTAACTCTCAAAATCAAAATAGAGCTTATGATATGTATGCTCGTTTCTTAAGATGGGCATCTGATAGATTAAATAAAGATGGAGTGATTGCATTGATCACTAACAACTCTTTTATAGACAAAAAAACATTCGATGGGTTTAGGAAAACGGTTTTACAAGAATTTAGTGAAATATGGTTGGTTGATTTGGGAGGAGATGTAAGAAAAAATACTAAAATTTCGGGTACAAAGCATAATGTTTTCGGGATTCAAGCAGGTGTATGCATTAGCTTCTTTGTTAAAAAATCAAGCCATAAAGAAAAAGCAAAAGTTTTCTATTTTAAGATGGCAGATAGTGATTTAGCCAAAGATAAGCTAATATTATTAAATGAAAATAGAATTGACAATTTAAACTTTCAGCATATTCAGCCTAACCATAATCATGATTGGTTGTATGAAAATAATGATTTTGATGAACTTTTACCTTTAATTAACAAAGATACTAAAACTGGCAAAAATGAAAAAGCAATCTTCAGGAACTTTTCGCTAGGGGTTATAACTGCTAGAGATGAGTGGTTGTATGATTTTAACCCTGATTCTTTAAGGTCAAAGCTAGAGTTTTTTTGTCAGTTTTATGCTTCAGAGCAGAAGCGATGGAATGATTCAGGAAAAATTACTTCTATTAAAAACTTTGTAAGTAGAGAAATAAAGTGGAGTGATGAGCTAGAAAATAAGCTTGTTAGAGGAGATAAAATAATTTTTGATCTAGAGAAAATTATTGTTGTTTTAACTCGACCATTTACCAAAAAATATATTTTCTGGAACAAAACAATTTTACATAGATTACACCAATTAGAGAATCTATTCAAAATTGGTGATTTGGGCAATATAAGTATTTGTGTTACAGCACATAGTCAAGTGCCATTTTGTGTTCAAGCAACAACGTATCCCTTCGATTATGGCTATGGTTCAAGAGATACTACAGGGATTACTATTTATGCTTACGACAAAGAAGGAAACCGCATCGATAATATCACCGATTGGGGATTGCAACAATTCCAAAACCATTACAACGACAAAAACCTCAGCAAACTCGATATCTTCCACTACACTTATGCTGTCCTTCACTACCCGGAATATCGCAGTAAATACGAATTAAATCTTAAGCGAGAATTTCCCCGGCTTCCCTTTTATGATAACTTCTCTCAATGGGTAGAATGGGGAAGCAAACTAATGGAATTACATATCAACTATGAAACCGTCGCACCCTACCCACTAACCCGCATCGATACTAATAATAACCTCAAACCAAAAACTAAACTAAAAGCTGACCGAGAAAAAAATTCCATCAACCTCGACGATATCACTTTCCTACAAGATATTCCCCAAATTGCCTGGGAATATAAACTCGGTAATCGTTCGGCCCTAGAATGGATTTTAGATCAATATAAGGAAAAGAAACCCAAAGATCAAACCATCGCCGAAAGATTTAATAACTATCGCTTCGCTGATTATAAAGAAACAGTAATTGACTTACTACAAAGAGTCTGTACTGTCAGCGTCGAAACCATGAAAATAATAGAAGCGATGAGACATTAAAAAGATTGCTTCTGGGAAATCTTATTCTACACCCTGCCTCCAGTAAAAACTTTTTGCCGCAAACCCTAAGTAGGGAGGCACAATTATTTGTAGGATGGGTTAGCGGTAGCGTAACATGAGCAGGCGTTGGGTTTCATGCTTCAACCCAACCTACGTTCTTTCCTCTTCTGATCTGACAACGCCCTTTCTGTCTCTTGTGCGGGTGGGTGTAGAGTTTTTTTTTGCGGGTTATTCTCAAGCGTTCGGCTATTCTTGCCACTGTCGCCACACTTAACACTATACCAGTTCTTTCTAGGAATAGTTTTGATAGTTGAGCTAGAGTTGCGTCATTATTTTCCTCAATTAACTCACCGAGGACGAGCATCTGTTCTGGCGTGAGTTTTAAATGACGTCCACATCGATAAGTCTTTGGTCGAACATCTCCCGTTTCTCGATATTGTTTCAAAAGCTTTTGTACGAAACTTAGGGTTACGCAGAATCTTTTCGCTAATTGTCTTTGAGAGATGGGTTCGTTATAGTAACAGTCGAGGATTTTCTGACGGAACTCTACTGGATAGGATTTCATTTTTACTGCGGTTTAGCTATCGATGACATTATACTTCATATTTGTGAGAAAGAAAAATGTTATAGTCGGTTTTCTGGCGCGACGCAAGCGATCGCTAAAGATGTTATTATCTAGGACAGTCAACTGAAAATTCCTGCAACTTTCCTAGCCACCGATGAGAGCGATCGCTAAAGATGATATTCTTTATATTCACCATGAGGATGTGCCGGTTTACAAAAAAGGCGGTTCAGTGGTGAGAAATAGTTATTTTTGGGCGCTAAAATCGATCGCCTGTGGAGCGCGTCGGGGACAGGATTGGGAGTTCGATGCGGAGGTGTGGGTGGCGCTGGTGCGGATGTTGCTCTGTTTTGCCAATTCTGGCTATTTGGGGGATGGTGAGACAATTTTAGAGTTTACTGTCGATTGTCCCATTCCCGAACCTTTGCGGGGGATATCTACTTACTTATAGCTTCACTGAGATAGTTAGCGGTGGATTCCACCAGGGGAATAGTATTTTCGTATAACATTCGCGTCGGTCCGATAATGCCAACACTACCGACGGGAGTATCTCCCTGTTTATAAAAAGCGGAGATAAGAGTACAAGGGCGCATGGATTCCAGAGGATTTTCGGAACCAATGGTGATTTTGACTTTTTTAGCTGATTTTTCTGGTTCTGGTCTTTGTAAAATCAGGGGTAAAAGGCGATCCTGTTCTGCTTCCAATAGATGCAGCAACATTTGTACTTGTTGCCATTGGGCGAATTCTGGCTGTCGAATGACTTCAGCGACACCATGGACGATAATCTCCGGGGTGGCAGTGGATTGGAGACTAGCGCCGATTTCTTGGCTTAATTGTTGGAGAAAATGGGTATAACGGGTAAATTCTCGCTCGATTTGCTGCCAATCGAGGTTAATTAAATCTGCCAAGCAATAACCTTTTAATTTTTCCCCGAGAAAATTAGAGAGGATTTGTAATTCTTCTGCTAATCCATCCTTCTTGTCCGTTGCCATGGACTCAGGAATCTCTATCATAACCGAGCGTGTTTGTAAACTATCTGTAACAATAATTAACATTATCTGCTTGGCTGAGACGGGGATTAATTGCAGATGACGCAGGGTATTAGTGAGGGTGTGGGGGAGGGTAACGATAGCGATATAACCGCTTAAACCGGCTAAAAATTGGGTGGCCCGTTGCAGCAGACTTTCGAGACTCCAAGCGGGAGATTTAGCGTTTTGATGCAGATAATAGCCGATTTTTTCGCCGATACGGTCATCGGGAGTCATTAATTCATCGACATAGAGACGATAACCCCAATCGGAGGGAATGCGTCCGGAGGAAGTGTGGGGTTGATAGAGTAAACCTTCTTTTTCCAGTTTACCGAGAGCATTGCGAATCGTGGCGGAACTAACCGTAAATTTGTACTCCTCTAGCAGAGTTTTCGAGCCAACTGGTTCGGCCGTGGCGATATAATGTTGAATTGTCGCCTTTAAGATATGTTGATAGCGATCGCTGAGATGGGTTCTAGCGGACATAGGGGAATAATCTTAAGATAAAGATTTATAAGATTTTTTTAGACAGTATAACGCTTAATCAGTTATCAGTTATCAGTTATCAGTTATCAGTAGTCAGTCCTCCGTGGGGAGAAAAGGGATAGTTTGCCCCTCTCTTTTCCCGATGGGGGCTATAAAAATTAGTAACGGGGAATATTAGGATCGACGAGGAGGGAATAAGCGTCGATGCCACCGTTAATATTTTTAACATTAGTAAAACCCTGACTTTGTAGCCATTGGCACATCTGTAGGGATCTCATGCCATGGTGACAGATAACGAGGGTTTCCGCTTGGGGGTTGAATTGGGTGGCAATAGTGGGCGACCATTCTTGGTATTGACTCAAGGGTAAAATGGTAAAATTGGCCACAGATGCCATGGCAACTTCCTCCGGTTCGCGCACATCAATAAGTTGTAAATTAGGATCATGATCGGCTAAACGGAGAGCGAGTTCATGGACGCTAATTTCGGTAATGCTCATAGATTTGGTCTTAAGAATCGGTTATCTTTCCTTTAGAGTAGCAAATCGAGGGACCCTGAGCGTTTATCTGTGAACAGTGCCTAAGTTGTAATGATGGTGAGGAGAATTCTGGAGAACCAAAAAAGCGCATTTGTCCCAGGCTGAATTTCAGTTAAGCTTTGATCAGAGGTTATTGCAGGAGGGAGTTATTGATACCGAATAGATTCACCCAGATGTATTGCGCTGAAACTATCTTTTCCCCGGTTTTTTATCCTCTGATTAATTTTTAAGTTGTACTGCATTCTCCCCACTTCCCCACTTCCCCACTTCCCCACTTCCCCACTTCCCCACTTCCCCACTCCCTAGCTTATGATTCCCCTACAATTAACCCTAAAAAATTTTCTCAGTTATCGCGAGGCAGTGCTAGATTTTCGCGGATTACATACTGCCTGTATTTGTGGTGCCAATGGTGCGGGAAAATCCTCTTTACTCGAAGCAATTACCTGGGCAATTTGGGGAGAGAGTCGCGTCTCGATTGGTGATGATGTGATTCATGCGGGCAGCGATTATGCGCGGGTAGATTTCGAGTTTAGTTATGGGGGAGAAATCTATAAAATTATCCGTAGTCGTCACCGGGGGGGAAAAGCTTCTGGTTTAGATTTTCAGGTGATTAATGATCAAAGTTTTCGTCCTTTATCGGGTAAAAGTATTAAAGATACCCAAGCACAGATTAATACTTATCTAAAAATAGACCATAAAACTTTCATTAATTCTGCTTATTTACGACAGGGACAAGCGGACGAGTTTATGAAACAGCCTCCCAGTGGTCGTAAACAGATTTTAGCAGAATTATTACAACTCGATCGCTATGAAATTTTAGCAAATAAAGCCAAGGATATATCGAAACAGTTCGATGGACAGTCCCTCCAGATTGAGCAGCAAGTAGAAACTATCAAACTCCGTCTTCAGGAGAAAAATTCTTATCAAGAACACCTGCAAGAGTTAAGCACCCAAATTAACCAAATTAATCAAGAACAAGAGGTAAATAATCGGCGTTTACAGCAACTGCAAGGGGAGGAAAATCAGCGTCAGAATTGGGAAAAACAGCTGCAGTGGCAAAGAGAACAGGAGCGAGCTTTATTAGCAGAAATTGAGAGATTAGACCGGGAAAAAGTTAGTCTAGACAATCAATTAAATCAAATAAGGACTATTCTTCATCGCAAAAATGACATTATCACCGCACACGAGCGCCTAATCAATTTAGACCAGAAAGAGGCCAGTTTGTCAAGTCAATTGCAAGCTTGGCAACAGGCCCAGTATGATAAACAACAATTAGAACAGAAATTACAGCAAAAAATTAACGAATTTACCCTTCCCATCCAACAAACGAGCGCTCGTTTAGAAGAATTGGGAAGACAGGAACAAGAAACTCAAAAAATTATCGAGCAAGCGGGGGATATTCAAGCAGGATTAGAGAAGTTAAATTATCATCGTCAACGTCTTCAGGAATTGGATAGATTAGCTTTAAAATATGCCCCTTTAAATAGCAGAAAAGCTGATCTAAATATGCAGTTGGAACGGGAAAAAGCCAGAATTAATGCTCGTCGGGAACAACTGCAAAGAAATCGGCAACAATTAGAGACAGAAATCGCTCGTATTCCTGTACTAAGAGAGGAAGCTCTCAATTTAGCCAAACGAATTAAGGAACTAGATAAAAAACAAACCTATTGTGAACGAGTGGAAGAAAAGGAAACCGTTAAACAAGTGGATAAAAAAAGTTTATTGGAGCAACAGAAAAGATATGAAGAACAACTTTTAGAGTTAACTGATAAATTGGAAAAATTAAATATTCCCGATTCGGTTTGTCCTTTGTGTGAACAGAATTTAGACAGTCATCACCGTCATCAGGTAATCAGAAAAACCCATCAACATCAAGAACAAATTCAAGAGCAAATTTGGTCCCTACAGGAACAGATGGCAGACTGCGATCGAGATTTAAAACGTTTACGGGAGGAATTAGCCCAAATTAAACAAGAATTGCCAGTAAGATCGAATCTACAACAAAAATATGTGCAGTTAGAAGTCAAGTTAGAAACTATTGAAGAAAAGGAAATAGAACTAGAGAAAACCGAAGAGATACTTGTGGAGTTAGAAGCACTTTTGAGCAGTGGCAATTATGCCCTAGAATTACAGCAAGAATTGCAAATTGTCAATCAAGAAATTGCCTTATTAAATTATGATGAACAAAGTCATGCTTTAGTCAGAGGAGAAGAAAAAAGATGGCGTTGGGCAGAAATTCAAGAATCAGAACTTAAGCAAGCAAACCGTCGTTTAGCTAATATCAATGCCGAGAAACCTAATTTAATTAACCAATTGGCTAGACTAGAACAGGAGAAACGAGAACTAGGTCAAAATTCCCCACTTAAACAGGAAATTGAACGCTTAGAAAAGCTTATTCAAAACTTAAATTATGATCGCAGTGAACATCAGAATATTCAAAATCTGATCCGACAATTACAGGGGGTAAGATTACAGTATCAAGATTGGCAACAAGCAGAAAAAAATTATCCAGAAATAGCTGCTAAAATTGCTGACATTGAGCAAAGATTACAGCTGCGAAATGAGGATCGCCAGAAGATAAATCAGGAGTTAGCAAATATTATTCAAAAGATTGGTACTTTGACTGACTATCGCCAAGAAATAGCCGCATTATCGACTAATATTCAACAGCGAAGACAGATAATTGATGGATTGCTCTCCCAAAAAGGTCGGGTTGAGGAGAAGTTACATCAACTGGAAACTTTAGGTAAACAACTGACAGAAAAAGAGAGCGATTTAGCTAAAGTTAAAAAACAATATACAGTTTATAAAGAGTTAGCCATAGCTTTTGGCAAAAATGGTTTACAAACTCTGATGATTGAGAATGTTTTACCAGAGTTGGAAGCACAAACTAATCATATCTTAGCTCGCTTAACCGGTAATCAATTTCATGTGCAGTTTTTAACCCAAAAAAGCGGTAAAGGTACGAAGAAACAGCGACAAAAGTTAATCGATACTTTAGATATTATTATTGGTGATACCCGCGGCTCTCGTCCCTACGAAACCTATTCAGGAGGGGAAGCTTTTCGGATTAATTTCTCGATTCGATTAGCTTTAGCGAGATTATTGGCACAAAGAGCCGGAACAGCCCTACAAATGCTCATTGTTGACGAAGGATTCGGAACTCAGGATGCGGAAGGATGCGATCGCTTAATTGCGGCAATTAATGCTATATCCGCCGATTTTGCCTGTATTTTGACTGTAACTCATATGCCCCAATTTAAAGAAGCTTTTCAACATCGCATCGAAGTCCGCAAAACCGAACAGGGTTCCCAATTGATGTTATTATCCTAGGAAAAATATGGAAAAAATTACGGTAACAGTAAAACTATTTGCTATTTATCAAGAAGTCTATCAAACTTCACAATTAAACCTCGAATTTCCTGCCCACACTTCCGTTACAGAAGTGTTAAACTATATTATAGCCCCCTATCCTCAATTAGAAAGATGGCGCGATGTTACTCGTTTTGGAGTCAATCTTCAGTTTGTTTCGGGAGAGAAAATCCTCGAAAATGGCGATGAGATAGTTTTAATTCCCCCCGTTAGTGGTGGCTAAATGGGGTTTGCGGCAAAAAGTACGGGCGAAGCATTCGGATAGAAAATCTACGGTTTCACCGATAGGTTATTGTCCGAATGCTTCGCCCCTACAGGACGCGGGCTGATGAAGACGCAAGGTTTTGAAGCACGATTCTCTCAAAATCTTGCACCTGTTTCGCGAGAAAAGCCACAAAACCCTTACCTTGCCTACATTTCACATTTATTCAGCAAGCCCTAAATGGAGATAGGGAAAATCACAAAAACTGCCACCTTTTTTACTTTTTCCCTGATATCCCGTGTCTAACTGGCAAATTCCCCCATCGGTAGAGCTTCCCCAAGAGTTTTTAAAAATAGTCCAAGACTACACCCCAGAGTCGGATGGCAGCGTCGTGGCACAAATATTATGGCATCGCGGTGTCCAAGATGGGGCGACTCTGCGGACGTTTCTGGATGAGAAAGCTTATCAGTCAAAAACTCCCTTTGATTTTGGGCAAGAAATGAACTTCGCCGTCAAAAGACTGGAAAAAGCCCTAAATAAAGGTGAAAAAGTGACTATTTGGGGTGATTTCGATGCCGATGGTGTCACCGCTACCAGTGTCCTCTGGGAAGGATTGGGGCAGTTTTTTCCACCCTATCAACAGTTAGATTATTACATACCCGATCGCCAAAAAGAATCCCACGGCCTCAATTGTCCCGGTATCGAGAAACTAGCGCATCAAGGAACCCGTTTAATCGTCACCTGTGACACGGGAAGCACGAATATCGCTGAAATTGACTATGCAAAAAGTTTAGGCATCGATATTATCATCACCGATCATCATACCCTACCCGACGAGCGCCCCGAGGTGATTGCCCTGATTAATCCCCGCTACTTTGTGGAAACCCATCCTTTCTATCATCTTTCTGGGGTTGCTGTTGCTTATAAATTAGTGGAAGCGATGTATTTAACCCTTGCAGATATTCCCAGAAAACCCCTAGAAAATTTACTGGATTTAGTTGCGATTGGTTTAATTGCCGATTTAGTCAAATTGACGGGAGAATGTCGTTATTTAGCCCAAAAAGGTATGCAAAAACTCCAAAATACTCAGCGTTTAGGAGTTAAAAGATTACTGGATTTATGTAACAAAACCGGAGATAGACCGATGGATATATCCTTCGGTATTGGACCGCGAATTAATGCCGTCAGTCGCATTTATGGCGATGCTAGATTTTGTGTAGAATTACTTACCAGTGAAGATGAAAAGCGTTGTCATGAATTAGCTGAACAAGCGGAATTAGCCAACATTCGTCGCCAAGAAATCCAACGGGATATTATGAAACAAGTTCAGAAAAAACTAGAGAGAATTGATCTTTCTACCACTAATGTAATTATTTTAGATGATCCCCAATGGCCGGCGGGAATTTTAGGATTAGTTGCGGGACAAATTGCCCAAGAATACCAGCGACCAACAATTTTATTAAGTACCAGTGAACCACCTTTTGCTAAGGGTTCCGCTCGGTCAATTCGTGAGATCGATCTTTATCAATTAGTATCCTCTCAATCCCATCTTTTACATCGTTTTGGTGGTCATCCTTTGGCCGCAGGTTTAAGTTTAACCATAGAAAATTTACCCCTATTTATTGAGGGAATTAATCAACAGTTACGACGCACAGGAATTGATTTAACTTCCCTTTCTTCCCAGATAGAAGTGGATGCGGTGGTGACGGTTTCCCAATTGGGAAAAAGTCTATTTCGAGAATTAAAATTACTGGAACCCTGCGGGATGGGTAATCCGACACCAAAGCTATTAATTCAAAATTGTTATTTTCAAAATCTTTGGCATAAAAATCTTGAGGATTTCAAAGGCAAAAAAATCGCTTATCCCCGGACAACTTTTGAGATCTGGGATAGTTCAATCGAGCAGGGATTCCCTGGTATGTGGTGGGGTCATCACAAAGATGAAATTGCTGCCGATACCCGTTATGATGCCGTAGTAGAATTGGATTTTAATACCTACAAAAATCGCTATGAAGTGCGATTAATTGCTCTGCAACCCTATCAACAAGAATCCTTAAGCTATAGCAATAAAAAAGATTTTTTAATCGACAATCGTAATCGAGAAATTAATCAAGAAGTTAACCAATTAAATCCCCTTTTTCTCTGGGAATGTCCCCGGGATTGGACAAAACTTTCTAGGGAATATCAACAGGCAATTTTACGGGATAAAAAGTTAGTTCTTGCCTATGCTAGTCCTTTAAAAAAATCCGCTCACACCACATGGATAAACCTTGTGGGGATTGGGAAATATTTAGCTAGAACTAAAACCAGTATTTCCCGTCAACAATTACAAAACCGCTTAAACCTCAGTTATCATACCCTAGAATTAGGATTAATTTCCTTAGCAGAAAATGGCTTTAAAGTCAAGAAAAATCAAGAAAATTTATCCTTTGAATTAATCAATCATGAGGCAAAAATTAATAAGATTGAGCAATTTCTGGAAGCGGTGGCCTTAGAAAACTTTCTCCAGCAATACTTTGCTACTGTTCCCCTAGAAATTCTGCAAACAATTCTTAATCACGAAGACTCGATCGATTTCTAATTAGGGTTTGCTAAAAAAGTTTGTTGGTGAGGTGTGGGGTGTGGGGTGTGGGGTGTGGGAATTATGAATTATGAATTATAAATTATGAAATGGGGAAATGGGGAAATGGGGAAATGGGGAAATGGGGAGACCACTTCGTGCGCGTTGCGGGGGGAAGTGGGGAAGTGGGGAAGTGGGGAAACTGTCTCATCACCCTATTACCTCAAAACCCTATCACCCTATCTCCTCCTGACGACCGACTCCCGATAACTGATAACTGATTACTGATAACTGATTACTGATAACTGATTACTGATAACTGATAACTGATTACTGATAACTGATAACTGATTACTGATAACTGATTACTGATAACTGATTACTGATAACTGATAACTGATTACTGATAACTGATTACTGATAACTGATAACTGATAACTGATAACTGATTACTGATTACTGATTACTGATAACTGATTACTCCTTGACCGAAGAATTTCGGGGGTTTTGCCAGGGTATAAACTTCCGTATTTTGTGCGATAGCTTGACGAATATAGAGAGGAGTTTGTAACATTCCTAGTAAACTCATGCCATCAATTAAACGTAATCCTCCCGTAGTTGTATCGCTGATTAATTCATCCACCACATCGGGATCGGGACGAGTATTTAAAGGATGATTAGCACAGAGAGTAAAACCCCAAGGAGAACCATAACTAGGAGTGGGAGCGCAATAGGAATGAACGTAGGGGAAAACTGCTTTTAAAGTATTCACCAAACGCGCATGATACATCACCGAAGGAGGAGAAACCGGACCAGATTGAACAACAACAATGCCATTTTCGGCCAAAACTCTTTGTAGTTTTTCAAAGTATTCTTTCGTGAATAGGGGGAAAGAAGGACCCTCTCCGATGGGATCAACCAGATCAGAGATAATAATATCCCATTGATCGTTAGTGGTGTCTAAAACTTCTAAAGCATCGGCCACAACTAACTCAAAACGAGGATCATCAAAAGTGCCTTGGTGCATTTCGGGAAGATGTTCCTTACAAGCTGCCACCACATCCCCATCGATATCGATCATCATCACTTTTTCGATTGTTTTCCAACGCAATAACTCCCGCGTTGTCGCACCTTCACCACCTCCCAGAATTAAAGCAGTTTTTGCTTCTTGGTGGGCAATCATTGCCGGTTGCACTAATGCTTCATGATAAATAAATTCATCCCCCGTACAAGATTGCCATTTCCCATCCAGTACCAAGGCTTTTCCATAGGCCCCCGACTCAACAATATACATCTCCTGAAAAGCGGTTTTTTTGTAGGCTAAAATCCGCGAAACCCCATGACTATAAATGTCCCAGGGGGTAATATATTCGTTAACCCATAGATCCGCTTTTAGTTCACTTCCTGCCATAACTAATCCTCCTTGGGGTGAAAAAGGCACGATCTATCATTATACAACAATTGACAAAATTCGATCGATAACCTGAAATTATCTCCCAGTTATCCCGAAACTGCCGATAATCGATCGCTGAAAAACGGTAAGCTAGAAAAGATTAAGTAAGTAGTTATAATTAAATTGAAGATAGATTTTGCCTCTGATCCCCCCGCCCCCCTTGATAAGGGGGGTGTCGATCCCCCCTTAATCCCGCCTTGATAAGGGGAGTGCTGATCCCCCCTTAATCCCCCCTTGATAAGGGGGGTGCTGATCCCCCCTTAATCCCCCCTTGATAAGGGGGGTATTTGATAATTTTTAACGCCTAACTACTTAGCGAACAGTAAACTTCTAGCCACTAACCTATGACCAAAAACGAGACTACCGAGAAAAAGATTTTTCTCCTAGATTTTGAAAAACCCCTCTACGAATTAGAATCCCGCATCGAACAGATTAAAGAATTAGCCCAAGAAAATAGCGTAGATGTCTCGGAACAAATTAGTCAACTAGACGAACGAGCTAATCAATTACGGCGTGAAATTTTTAGCAATCTCACCCCTTCCCAACGGCTACAATTAGCCCGTCATCCCCGGCGCCCCAGTACCCTAGACTATATTCAGGCAATCACCGATGAATGGTTCGAGTTACACGGGGATCGCGGTGGTTACGACGATCCCGCTCTTGTGGGGGGTGTTGCCCGTTTTAACGGTCGTCCCGTGGTGATTATCGGGCATCAAAAAGGCCGGGATACTAAGGATAATGTGGCTAGAAATTTCGGCATGGCTGCCCCCGGTGGTTATCGTAAAGCCATGCGTTTAATGGAACACGCCCATCAGTTTAATCAGCCAATTTTAACCTTTATTGACACCCCCGGCGCCTGGGCGGGGGTAGAAGCAGAAAAATTAGGTCAAGGGGAAGCGATCGCCTATAATCTTCGGGAGATGTTCCGTTTAGATGTGCCGATCATTTGTACTGTTATTGGCGAAGGTGGTTCCGGCGGTGCTTTGGGTATTGGGGTCGGCGATCGCCTATTAATGTTAGAGCATTCTGTCTATACCGTGGCGACTCCCGAAGCTTGTGCCGCCATTCTCTGGAAAGATGCCAAAAAATCCGATAAAGCAGCAGTGGCCCTCAAAATTACCTCAAAAGATTTAAAAGAGTTAAATATTATCGATCAGATCGTTCCTGAACCCTCCAGAGGGGCCCATGCTGATCCGATTAAAGCGGCAGCCAATTTAAAAGCCGCTATTAATGAAAATTTAGAGGCTTTATCTGTGTTAACTCCCCAACAACGGCGCGAATCTCGTTATCAAAAATTCCGCAATTTAGGCGTATTTTTAGAAGCTACAGCTTAATCAGTGAGCAGTGATCAGTTACGGCAAATTGTGTTTAAAAAGTAGAAGCATTCGGATAGGAAATCTACGGTTTCAGCGATAGGTTATTGCCCCAATGCTTCGCCCCTACTTTCAAAATCTTGCACCTGCTTCGCAAAAAAGCCCCAAACCCCTTACCTCGTCTATATTTTACCTTTATTAAGCAAACCCTAATTAGTCCGATTATTTCCGAGTTATTAGTGGTAAATTAATCTTACCAATTAAAAGGTCCCAAAGCCCGATCGTTGTAATCGCCACCCTCGACAATAAAATGAATGACCATCGATTTACGGGTTAGCAGGTTATTATTAATCTTCCCACCACCATGAATTAACATTCCGTGCCAGAGAAGAATCTCTCCTTTTTTAGCAGTAAATGATTGACAGTCATAATTCTGGGCGCGCTGGTTAACATAATCTTGGTATTGGGGAATTTGAGCGGCCGTAATATTTTTAAGATTGACGGCGGGATAGTCTGGAAAAAAGTCAGTTACTTTGATATTTTTATGAGATTTAGGATAAAAAATTAGCGGGCCAGCATCGGCGGAAATATCTTCCAAGGCAATCCAAACACCGACTAAATGATTAGCAGGATGAACATAAAAAACTGCCATATCCTCGTGCAGCCCCTGCTCTGTACCGTGCAGGAAGTTGATGGAATATCTCGGTTCGCAGGATTTGCCAATAATTAAATTAACTAAATCTCTCAGATTTTGATTGTCAAAAATTGCTCGAGCAGCGGGGGAAATCTCATGAAAGGCATGGAGTCGCCAAATAGAATTAACTAAGGCTTTTCTTTGCTCCATATCTAGGGCTAAAACTTGCTCGTGACTCAAACTCGCCGGTAGATTTTCTGCTTGAATGCCTTCAATTCTTAACCCAGGGATAGCCGATTCTAGGAAAAATAAATCGGCTAATTCCGCTACTAAATTATTGATCGCCGTTGCGGGAATTAAATCTTTGACAACACAATAACCCAATTCTCGCCAATGGTCAAGGAGTTGATATTCTCGTTCGGAAATTCGCCGTTGTTGACGAGCTTTTTGCAGGGATTTTTCCGCTCGCGATCGATCTAACCAGGGTAATTCGGCAGTAGAATCGAAAGACCAGGGCAAATTTTTTAAGATATCGGCAATTTTAAGAATCATACTCAGTTCATCTTTTCCGAGCTACTTTCGGACTATATCTAATCTATAAGCGATCGATCTACCCTGTCAACAGATCTAAATTATCTGAAAAAACCCCCTAGTATTAATTAGGAGGTTACAGGGAAAAAATTAATCAGGGTTGATGGGATTAACTGGCGCTAACTTCAGCAGGATAAACGCTAACTTGACGGCGACTTTTATCCTTGTATTCAAATTTGACCACACCATCAATTAAAGCGAATAAAGTATCATCACCACCACGACCAACATTTTTACCCGGGTGAACTTTAGTACCCCGTTGACGGATGAGAATATTTCCCGCTTTTACCACTTGACCACCGTAGCGCTTAACGCCTAGTCTCTGGGAACGAGAATCGCGTCCGTTGCGGGTACTACCCGTACCTTTCTTATGAGCCATAATTTCTCTCCAAATGCTTTTTTGATTGTAAAAGTTATTCTTCTTCGTCGCTACTATCTTCCACAACTTCAGCGACGGAGGTGGCAGCAGTGGCGACTAGGGTTTTACCGTTATAATTGATTGAATCAATCATAAAACGGGTAATTTCTTGACGATGACCGCGTTTTTTACGGGTTTTCTTTTTCGGGCGCATTTTATAGACAATAACTTTTTTGCCCCGACGATGTTGTATGACAGTCCCTTCGACGGTGGCCCCTTCGATAAAGGGTTGACCGATGCTAATATCATCCTCATCATGGATTAATAGCACTTTGTCGATGGTATGGGTACTTTGTTCATCGACGGGAAGAAGTTCGATATCGTAATAGCGACCGGGTTCTACCCGAATCTGTTTGCCACCGGTCTCAATAATTGCGTAACTCATGAATTTTCTGCGCTCGTTTTGCCGTACAGGTAGCTGAAAAAAATTCCAGCTTTTGTGCTAATGTCCTCACCTGATCCGAGCAGGAATTGACACAATTTACTATTATCTAATATCTAGGGGGCAATTGTCAAGCTTTTAGCCCACCGATTCGCTATATACTAAAAATAATCTTACAAAAAACTCAATTAAACCGTTATGGAACAGTGGGAAAGCAGAGGACACCTGTTAACCGAACAAATTAACCCAAACAGCCTAAATTTAGACCAATTAAACCCGCTCGAATTGGTGGATCTCTTCAATCGGGAGGATGCCCAAACCCTAAAAGCGATCGCCATGGCCCGGCAAGAATTGGCCCTAGGGATCTCCCTGACCAGTCAAGCTCTGGCTAAAGGTGGTAGACTCTTTTACATTGGGGCGGGAACCAGTGGCCGGCTGGGGGTTTTGGACGCGGCCGAATGTCCCCCCACCTTCTGCACTCCCCCGGAATTGGTACAGGGAATTATTGCCGGTGGAGCGGCGGCGCTGGTGCGTAGTTCCGAGGATTTGGAGGATAAAGCGGAAGATGGAGCGGCGATTATTGCCCAGCGAGAAATTCACGAATTAGACGTGGTAGTGGGGATTACCGCCGGGGGGACAACCCCCTACGTTCACGGGGCTTTACAGGCGGCAAAACAGCGGGGTGCGACGACGATTGCCATTAGTTGTGTCCCCGCCGAACAAGTGGAGATCGCGGTGGATGTGGATATCCGGTTATTGACTGGACCAGAACTTTTGGCCGGCTCCACCCGTCTGAAAGCGGGAACGGTGACGAAAATGGCTTTAAATATCCTTTCCACAGGGACAATGGTCATGTTAGGCAAGGTTTACGGCAACCAGATGGTCGATGTGGCAGTTACTAATCATAAACTCCATGACCGCGCCCTGCGGATTATCTGCAACCTTACCGATATTAGTCGTGAGGAAGCGGCTATTTTACTGGAAAAAAGTGGCCGCCGGGTTAAATTGGCTTTGTTAATGCAGAAAACGGGACTTTCGGCGGATGCAGGACAAGAATTGTTACAAAAACATCGGGGTCAATTACGGGCCGCTCTGCAAGCTTATAATCAAATTGATTGATAAAAACCTATTGATTTTGACTTTCCTATGGTTAATATTTCTTCGGAAATTGCTGCAATCGCTGTTATTTTCCTCGTCGCTGCTGGTATCTTGACGTGGAGCTTTTATCGGTCTAAACCCTACGGCCAACTGGGAATTTTAGCTTGGTTACAATCCTTGGTACTAATCGCTCCTTGGTTAATTTTTTTCGGGCTATTTGCGGCAGGAATTGAACTCAATCTAGCGGTAATTCTCTTTTTACTGGTTGCTTCCACAATTATCTATATTTATTTAGGCAAGCGTTTACGCTTACTGAAAACCAATCAGATAATTGAACCAAAAGTTAACCCAGCGGTTAGCCAGTCCGTTACTCCCCTAAAAACCCCGGCAGCGGTGACAGCAATTGTGCCGGATGTGATGCCAATTTCCGAACAGGATCTAAAAGTTATTCAGAGTATTTTTGGGATAGATACTTTTTTTGCCACCGAAACTATCTCTTTTCAGGAAGGGGCAATTTTTAAAGGCAATTTACGGGGAGAACCGGATCTAGTTCACTCGCGCTTAACCCAGAAATTAAGTAATCATTTTGGCGATAAATATCGTTTATTTCTGGTGGAAGGAACCGAGGAAAAACCGGTGGTAATTATCCTTCCCAAAACTAATGATCCTAGTCCTGCCACTCTTGCTCAAAAAAATCTCTCTTTAGTTTTGTTAGTAGCCACTATTGTCACCAGCTTAGAAGCGGCGGGAATTTTATTAGGTTTTGATTTGTTTAGTAATTGGCAGAGATATCGAGAAGCAATTCCCCTGAGTTTGGGTTTATGGTCGGTATTAATTGCCCACGAAATCGGTCATCTAATTATCGCTAAACGCCATAATGTTCGTCTCAGTTTACCCTATTTTCTTCCCACTTGGCAGATTGGTTCTTTTGGGGCGATTACTCGTTTTGAATCTTTATTACCTAACCGCAGTGTTCTATTTGATATAGCTTTCGCTGGTCCTGCTTTGGGCGGTTTGGTTTCTTTAATCTTATTAATTATTGGACTGACTTTATCTAATTCGGCCAGCCTTTTTCAAATCCCTAGTAACTTTTTCCAAAGTTCAATTTTAGTGAGTTTTTTAGCGCGGATAGTTTTGGGCGACGAGTTACAAAATGCCGTTATCTCCGTGCATCCTTTAACTGTTATCGGTTGGTTAGGATTGGTGATTACTGCCCTTAATTTACTGCCCGCCGGACAGTTAGATGGTGGCAGAATTGTTCAGGCTATTTATGGTCGCAAAATTGCCCGCCGTACCACTGTGGCCACTTTGGTTATTCTGGGCATTATTTCCTTAGTTAATTCTAGCAATCCGATTCCTCTTTATTGGACAATTTTAGTCGCTTTTTTACAAAGAGAGTTGGAAAGACCTAGTTTAAACGAGTTAACCGAACCCGATGACACCCGCGCTGGTTGGGGTTTATTACTGCTCTTTTTAATGTTAGCGACTCTGATTCCTTTAAGCCCTAGTTTAGCGGGACGGTTAGGCATCGGTGGCTAAATACTTCCCCGAAATTCTTGCCATTGATTGCCGTCAAAAAAAAGCTTGACAAAAACTCAAGTCTTGACTTATAATTTTATTATAATGGGAATCCGTGTCCGCCTATAGACTCCTGATTTTTCGGTAAGATATAGCCCCCAGCATTTAGCCCTGAAGATTTGACTTTTGGAGTTGCTCAAAATGTCTAACGAAACTGTCACTTATTCCCTAGAAGCTGTCCTGACAAGGATTGAGGGGAAAATCGACTCTCTGGAAAAACGCCTTGACGAGAAAATCGACTCTCTGGAAAAACGTATTGACGAGAAAATCGACTCTCTGGAAAAACGTATTGATGAGAAAATCGACTCTCTGGAAAAACGTATTGATGAGAGATTTGACAAGATAGAAGACCGGTTAACTAAAGTAGAAATAGGACAGGCCGGACTGAAGGGAGAAATCAAAGCTTTGGATGAACGAGTAAGCACAAAAATCGAGGGATTAACTGCAAGGGTTGCCTATCAGGAATTCACCAATCGAGGGATTCTGATAGCATTGGTAGTCGCTATTTTAGGAGGTGCAGCTAAACTTTTTGGTTTTTTCCCTAATCCTTAGAAGTTGCCGGTAGCCGTACCTAGTAGATAGGCTCTTCCCAAAAATTTTTCGCTCATTACCCCGATCATCCGTTAGAATAGATTCAGAATTCAAGGATAAAATCTCATCTATGAATCCCGTTGTTTTGGTGCATGGTTTTCTGGACACTACTGCTGTTTTTAAACCGATGAGCGAGTATTTAAACTATCATGGTTGGCAGGTGCATAGTTTTAACCTAATTCCCAATCATGGTTACAAAAAGTTAGAAGTTTTAGCCAGTCAGGTGGAGAATTATATCGAGAAAAACTTTGCTAAAGAGCAGAAAGTAGATCTGATTGGGTTTAGTATGGGAGGATTAATTACTCGCTACTACCTGCAAAGATTGGGAGGAGTGGCAAGAGTGCAACGTTACCTAAATATTTCTGCTCCGAATCGAGGCACTTTAACCGCGTATAGTTTACCCTTAGATGGGATTAGACAAATGCAGCCGGGGAGTCAATTTCTAGAGGATTTAAATAAAGATTGTCAACAAATTTTAAATAAAATTAAAACCACAATTATCTGGACTCCCTACGATTTAATGATATTTCCTGCCCATAGTTCCCGTTTATCGGTGGGCAAAGAAATTTCCATTCCTGTATTGCTTCATGCTTGGATGGTCAAAGATAGCAAAGTTTTAACAACAATTAAAGAGACTTTATTAGAATAGAAATACTGGTTCTCTCCAATACCAGAACAAAGTCAAAATATCACCAACAAAAAAGTTAATTATCATCAAAAAAGCTTGACTTATGGTTATAATTGTGCTAATTCAAAAATAAAACCCATCAGCGGCGGACTTCGGGATTTGTATCATTAGAAGATTATTAAACCTCTAGGTTTACTCACTTAAATTAGCAGTTTCTAGCCATTTTTTACCCATTTCAATGGGAATACCGAGGGGAGGACAGAGAATTTTAATTAACTCAATTCCTCCCGTGATTAAAATGCTTCTTAGGCGAGAATTTTTCTTGATTTCTGCGTCAACTTGTGCGACAAAAGTTTGTTTTTCAACTTCGGTATTAGTGGGATAAGTTTGGGTGAGTTGGCTGATAAGTTGTTGGATTTCTTGGGTGGCTTCGGCTAAATTTTGGGGTGTGGCGTAATTATGTTGAACGGCTTTTTGATCTCCTTGCACCGTATCGGCAAAGTTAGCAATATTTGCTCCACGAAGGTCATATTTAGGAGTTTCTGACATAGGATTAAAAGATTGAAGATTACTGATGATAATTAGGGTTTGCGGCAAAAAGTACGGGCGAAGCATTCGGATAGAAAATCTCTGGTTTCACCGATAGGTTATTGCCCGAATGCTTCGCCCCTACAGGACGCGGGCCGATGAAGACGCAAGGTTTTGAAGGACGATTCTCTCAAAATCTTGCACCTGTTTCGCAAGAAAAGCCACAGAACCCCTATCTTGCCTACATTTCACATTTATTCAGCAAGCCCTAATTATAGCATCCATAATGGCAAAACTGAGAACATTTCTCTGAATGAAAGCGATACGTCGAATTCAAGTCCCCCTTTTCAAGGGGGATTTAGGGGGATCAAAATAAGGATTGAGCGGCTTTAATCCGAATACTTGGGTTCTTGTCTGTGAATAGTCTTTTGGCAAGAGTTATGATAATTAAATCGAGGGATTCTGTACTCAATTTCATATCAGTTTACTGCATAACGAGAGCCAATTTTACCGAGGGCATCAACAGCACTGAAACGAACGCTATCATCTTCATCGTAACAAACATTTACTAGATCAGGAATAACATCTTCTAGTCCAATTTCACCTAAAGCAATTGTGGCTGTGACACGAACTTTTACTTCCGTATCTTGTAGGGATTGAATGAGATAGGATATTGATTTTTCACCACCAATTTTTCCGAGAGATTCTGCCGTGATTATACGAATATCGGGATTAGTATCAGATAAGCAGGAAGCTAGACAAGGAATTGCGGATTCATTGCCAATTTCTCCTAAAGCTCGAATCAGATTTAGGCGAACATTAAGATCATTTTCTCCTATTAAATGGGATACTAAGGTATCGGCAAGGCTGCTATTGCCAATTTTGCCCAAGGCTTCGGCAGCTTTAGCGCGGATCTGGGGGAGAGAATCGTTGAGTTTATTCAATAAAGTATTGATGGCGATTTGGGTGTTATTAAGTTGCTGAACCATGTTATTTTTCCTCTGGGTTATTGTTATTAGGTTGCTGGGGATAATTCTGTTGGTTTCCTTGCACATTATGAGCTAAATTGCCAATGGTAGCTCCTCTTAAATCATAGGTAATAGATGATAGGGATGCGTTTTTTTCAGAAGAAGCAGGAATATTTTGACTATCCTCTGCAAGTTTAGTTTCTACTGCTTGAATCATAGCTGCAAATTCCGATTGGCGGTGTAAGTCGATATTGAGAGTATTCATATCCTTAAGAATGTTGGTTAGATTATCAATATTGTCCCTGATTTCATCATATAAGTTTAATGTCGCCATGATACTATTAGTTTTAGCTAAATCAATTTCTTTGTATTTTGCTTGTAGTTTTGCTTTTTCGTCTTCCCAATATTTCAGGTAGTCTATGCGCTCGAAGTCTTTATGAATTCTGGCATCTGGTAAAATAATCGGGAATATTCTTTGATAAAAGTCACCATTTCTGGCAATTTCTACTAATTCAAACATACAGTTTTCTGATTTTAAGTATCTATCGCTGATGACGGCGACGACACATTTCCCCCGTCCAATTTGCCGCATAAAGTTTTTGATGGAGTCTTTATAGCTGGTGTGGGTTTTATCCCGAATAATCTCAATTCCTTTAGCGGCAAAAGCTTGGACGAGTTGATTAGCCATTTCGTTGCTGTCTTCTTGCCAGTTGTAGGAGATGTAAACTTGTTGATTCATGGGTTGGGAGAGGGGGTGATAGTATTTAAGTTTGTTTTGAATTGTGTCTAGTGCTTTTCTAGCTTCAGAGAGAGTATCGCCATTATTTAATGTGACAAAATCAGGATTTTTCAGACGATTGATAAGTTCAGTCATCGCCGCTTCTGTGCCAATTTCACCCAAAGCGAAGGCTGCGTTCCCACGAACATACTCATCAGAGTCTTCTAAAGCCTTGAGTAACCCCGCAATGGCTGTTTCTGAGCCAATTTCACCCAAAGCGAAGGCTGCGTTCTTACGAACATCTTTATTAGAGTCTTCTAAAGCCTTGAGTAAACCTGCAATGGCTGTTTCTGTGCCAATATTACCCAAAGCGAAGGCTGCGGACCAACTAACAGACCAATCAGAGTCTTTTAAAGCCTTGAGTAATCCCGGAATGGCTGTTTCTGTGCCAATATTACCCAAAGCGAAGGCTGCGTACCCACGAACATACTTCTTAGAGTGTTCTAAAGCCTTGAGTAATCCTGGAATGGCTGTTTCTGTGCCAATATTACCCAAAGCGAAGGCTGCCTTCCTACGAACATCATCATCAGAGTCTTCTAAAGCCTTGAGTAATCCCGGAATGGCTGTTTCTGTGCCAATTTCACCCAAGGATGCGGCTGCGTGACTACGAACATCTTTATTATTATAGTCTTCTAAAGCCTTGAGTAACCCCGGAATGGCTGTTTCTGAGCCAATCTTACCCAAAGCCCCGGCTGCGTACCTACGAACATCTTTATTAGAGTGTTCTAAAGTCTTGAGTAATCCCCCAATGGCTGTTTCCGAGCCAATTTCACCCAAAGCGCAGGCTGCCCGGAAACGAACAAACTCATCAGAGTCTTCTAAAGCCTTGAGTAACCATGCAATCGCTGTTTCTGAGCCAATCTTACCCAAAGCCTCGGCTGCGGACATACGAACAACCCCATCAGAGTCTTCTAAAGCCTTGAGTAACCCCGGAATGGCTGTTTCTGAGCCAATATTACCCAAAGCATCGGCTGCGTTCCCACGAACATCATCATCAGAGTGTTCTAAAGCCTTGAGTAACTCCGGAATAGCTGTTTCTGAGCCAATCTTACCCAAAGCGAAGGCTGCCTCCCAACGAACATCCCCATCAGAGTGTTCTAAAGCCTTGATTAATCCCGCAATGGCTGTTTCTGTGCCAATTTTACCCAAAGCGAAGGCGGCTCTCCTACGAAAATACCTACTACGAACAAACCTATCAGAGTCTTCTAAAGCCTTGAGTAATCCCAGAATGGCTGTTTCTGTGCCAATCTCAGCCAAAGCCTCGGCTGCCTTCCTAAGAACAAACCTATCAGAGTCTTCTAAAGCCTTGAGTAATCCCGGAATGGCTGTTTCTGTGCCAATATTACCCAAAGCGAAGGCTGCCTTCCTACGAACATCATCATCAGAGTCTTCTAAAGCCTTGAGTAATCCCGGAATGGCTGTTTCTGAGCCAATCTTACCCAAAGCCTCGACTGCGTTCCTACGAACATCATCATCAGAGTCTTCTAAAGCCTTGAGTAATCCCGGAATGGCTGTTTCTGAGCCAATCTTACCCAAAGCCTCGACTGCGTTCCTACGAACATACACATCAGAGTCTTTTAAAGCTTGACTTAACTCATTAACAACTTCATTAGACTTTGTTAATCCCAATAACTTCACCTTAAACCATTTCGGTACATCCAACCCAAGCACTAACCCCACTGTCTGCTTTTGAAACTTAAAGTTGACTTCTCCTGCTAACCTTGCTCCTAATTTTAAATCAATCTCTAAACCTAATTTAACCACCCGTTTTGCTTGGGTTTCATCATCCAATAACCCTAACATCAACGCCACAGGTTCAGTCCATTTGAGATAATTCAAATAGTCCCACTTTAACTGCTTATCACTGAGATAGCGCAACTTGTCGCATAAAGCCTCAGCCGTGTAATACTCTTGAATCAGTTGGTGGCGAAAAGCAATTTTATCATTACCTTCTAGGTGAATTAGATGATATTTCAATAAATCTTCTAACCACTGCTTACTGTAATGTTTTGGCAATTCTTGATTTTTGATAAATTTGCTTAATTCTTCCTCTGCTTCTGTTCGGGAAATAGCCACCTGAATCTCGGTTTTTGACTCCCCTTGGGTCATTTTCCAAGCTAACACTTGCAGCAATTCTCGCCACCAATCCCGCGATTCTTGGTAAGTAGGAACATCTGCTTTTAATTTCTTGTCATAAATTCCTGTAAAAATCTGGAAAACTAAGCCTAAATTAGCAGGAATTTTGTTCTGATTATCATCAAAAACTGAACAAAGCATCCACAAAAGTAGAGGAGTTTCTGCCAATTCCTTGAGACGATTTCCCAACTGTTTAAGCATTTCTTCGCCTTTTTCAGGCAAATAGGCCTTGACAAAATCCCGCATCTGTGGTTCAGTCAGGGGGAGCATTTCCAGCTTTTTTTCAATGTTTAAGTCGTCGCTGCCTAAATCCCTTGTGGTGAAAATCATCGAAATTTCTGCATACTGCTGGCGAAAGTTTTTTAATTTCTGTCGTGCAGGTTCTGAGGGCAATTCATTGATACCATCAAATAATAATAATGGTCTAAAATTCTTATTTTCTAACAGCCAACTTTCTAGGGTATTACTATCAATAATTAATTTATGGCGTTTCAGGAATTGTAAAATTAAATCAAGAATTGAGGTTTCATACAAGCGTAATTCGATGAGAATGGGAATTTGAATGATTTTAGCCTGATTTTGTTGATTTAGGCGCAAGCTTTCGGCCCCTACAGATTCTTCTAATAATAATCTGGCTAAAGCGGTCGATTTTCCTGAACCGGGACGACCTTTTAAAAGAACATGAACGTGATTAGCGGCATACTTGCGTAAACCATCTAAAACTGTGAATCTTTCGGTTTTTTCTGGTCTTTCTGGTCTTTCTTGCGGGTTTTCTCGTTCTTTTTCAATCGTCTGCACCCTCAAATCCCTTAGCAAAGGTGCAGTTTTTGACGGGCGTGTTTTTCCCTCCACGTCCGTGAGGGTGTAAAATGTCTCCCACTGGGCGTACTTTTCCGAGATTGATTCGAGATAGGGAGTCCAGTCAATCATTGATGCTGTCTGTTAGTTCGAGAAGGAACCCGGATTAACGCTTTTAATACCTTCAATTATAAGCAATATAGTGGGACTAGCTCTGAAAAATTGGCAACGGAATCGATTGGCGGCCAGATTCTCTCGTTAGAAATGTCCACAACCCCCCGCCATTAGGTGTAGGATGTGTTACGCGCTTTGCTAACACATAAAAAACTTTTTCTGTTGGTGCGTTACGGCAATATTTAGGGTCTGCTGAAAAAGTACGGGCGAAGCATTCGGATAGAAAATCTCTGGTTTCAGCGATAGGTTATTGTCCGAATGCTTCGCCCCTACCGGAGGCAATTGCCGATAAGGTTATCCTATTTTTGTTTTCCTAATTGTTAGATTTTCTAAAAAGTTGAAAAAGTACGGGCGAAGCATTCGGATAGAAAATTTCTGGTTTCAGCGATAGGTTATTGTCCGAATGCTTCGCCCCTACAGGAGGCAATTGCCGATAAGG
>VYKR01000022.1_pt1 | contig 37760 bp, 57 predicted proteins | sample 5109561 | NCBI WGS metagenome assembly VYKR01 (sample SAMN12291799, study PRJNA351875) | freshwater metagenome | isolation source: freshwater lake | place: USA: Michigan, Ford Lake | collected 2015-08-15
GCCCCCGCCGCGCCGGCGCCGGCGGCGCCAGCAGCACCTGCACCAGCCGCTCCGGCCGCACCAGCTCCTGCGGCCCCGGCACCTGCAGCTCCCGCCGCTCCTGCGCCTGCTGCTGCGGTGCCCCCACCCATGGCGGAGGCAATACCGGCAGCCGCCGGCGCTTCTGCACCTGTACACATAGTCGTTACCCTTTCAGTTCGAACACGACGCCGACTTGCTTGAAGCCGAGCGCCGAGTAGAGTTTTGCCGTCACGTCCGTATGGACGCCGGTAGTGATGCCTGCGCTGACCAGTACCGCGCCGCGTGACTCCGCCCAGGCCTTGTAGGCGCGCAGCAAGTACGGCGCCGCCCGGGTCCCGCGGCTATCGCGGTCCACGTACAGCGCGTACTCGCCCGCGACCTTGGCTGTCGAGCAGAAGTGCTCGGTCACAAACGCCGCCATCAGGCCGACGATGCGTCCGTCCTTGCTGGCGACCTGTAAAAAGCCGTCTGGCCATTCGATAAGGCGCGCGCCTAAGTCCGCAAGCTTCTCAGGACTGAATGGCAGGACCGCATAGCGCGATTCCGAGTGCATTGCCCGGCCAAGCGCGATCAGATCGGGGATATCGGCCGATGTTGCTGGTCTAATTTCGATCATTGGCCCTCCTTATTGGCCCAACAGGCCGTAAAGTGCTGCGGCGCCGCCAGCGGCCTGCGCCCATCCATTGCTGCCGGGCGCCGACTGGCTGACGGTCGAGCCGCCGCCGACCGCCGCGCGGATCGTATTGCCGAGAACGTCGAGCTGCTTGTAGGGCGACTGTGCCTTCTCGTTCCAGTAGTCCATCTGGTCTTGAATCTGCTGCTGGTCGGCGCCGTACTGGAGCTGACCCACGCTCTGGAGCTGGGCCGCGTCGGTGTAGGCCTGGTTGCCGTACTGCAGAGCCAGCGGCGCGGCGGCGAGCTGGTTCGCGCGCTCGGCCTGGAACGCCGTCTGGTTGCGGTTCAGCTGGTTCTCGGCCAGGCCGGCGCTCTGGTTGTAGTTCTGCATGCGCGCCGACGTTGCCGAGTCGGAGAGGCCCTGCGCCAGGTTGCGCGAGTTCGCGTCCTGCGCCTGCTGCCAGGCCGAGCCGCCGAACGCGCCGGCGCGCGCCATCGTCGAGTCGGTCGCGTTCACCGCGCCGTGGTAGTTGCGCGTGATGTCGCCGGCCGCCTTGTCGATCGTGCTTTGCAGGTACGGGTTGTCGCCCATGTAGGCGTTCGTCCCGGTGTCGCGGCCCAGGTACTGGCCGTTGAGCGTGCTTTGCAAGGCGCCGCTGCCGGCGTTGATGTCGGCCGAGCCGCTCAGGGCCCGGTCCGTCGCCATGCCCATGCCCATTTTCTGGAAATTGTTCAGGTTCGCCGAGCGCTGGCCGTCGTAGACCGGCATTTCTTGCCGGGACAACTGCTCGCCGCGGGAGAGCAGGTTGCGGGCCGATCCCTGCGCCCAGGTTGGCAGCTCGGTCGTGGTCTTGCTGGTGGTGTTGGATGGGGTACTGCTGCCCATGGTGGCTCCTATAGAGGGTAGTGGTAGCTGACTTGCGCCGGGGTGAAGCCGAGGCGGCGCGCGCCGGCCTCCCACTCGTCGCGCGCGGAGGCGAAGGAAATCAGCGTGGCGCCGACGTTGCGCGCCACCGCCTTGATGTGCGGGAAGAAGCGGCGCATCAGCGGCTCGCGGGTCGCCGAGTACGCGCACCAGATTTCGACCTTCTTGCTGTGGAAGGTCGGGACCAGGCGCAGGACGATGAATCCCAGGTATTCGCCCGCGTCGCCGGTGCCGATGTAGAGCGTCGAGTGACCCTGGCGCAGGGACATATAGACGTCTTCCGGCAGCCAGTCGTCGTGCGTGGCCTTCTTTACCTCGAGCAGGCCGGTGCGGGTGCGCTCCCACTCGGCGGCCAGTTGCTGCGGTTCGATTGGGTGGAGCATGTCAGTTCCCTGTAAGAAAGCGCTTCTGGACGAAGCCGGTGCTGAGGTAGAGCCAGCCCTCGACGACGTACCTGCTGCCGGCGGCGCCCAGCTCGGCCGGTGTGCTGTTGCGCACGAAGTCGCCGGGGGTGTAGCTGCCGGTGGCCGGCGGCGCCGGGACTGCGTTCGCACAGCCACGGATGGCACCCTCAGCCAGCGCGTTCACCTGGATCGCGGTCTCGCGCTGCAGTTGGTGAAGCCGCTGCTTCAGCGCGCGCACGTCGTCGCTCTGCGGCAGGCGCGCGTCTTCGCTCAGTTTGCTCATTCCATTCCATCCGGGATCAGTGCCGGCGTGAAGCCGACGATTTCGAAGTCGCCCGACAGATCGATGCGCAGGCGGTGGTAGCGGCCCGAGGCCAGCGGGTCGAAGTGACTGCCGGCCAGGGTCGTGCTACCGCGGTTCTCCAGCGCGCCGCCGTCGAAGTCGCGGGTGTAGTGCGTCATGCTCGAGGCACCAGGCCGGCGGGTAAAACGAGGCGCCACCCGGCTCAGCGTCGTGTACTGCTCGTCGTCGCCGAAGTCGCCCGTTGTCAGGGAAGCGGCGCCGGCGGGGCCGGTCAGCGTCTTGATCTTGTGGTCCGTGGCCACGATGCCCATCGCCGAGGCGCTGGTATCGAACGCCGGCGAATCGAACGGCAGGTCCGGCAGGGTGTCGTAGGTAATGCCCAGGTCATCCGGCCAGCTGTCATAGTTCGTTTCGGCGCCCTGGTACTGAAACACCGTCTCAATCGGCAGAGCGACGCGACCCCAGCGGTCGGTGCTCAGGTTGTAGACCACGGCCTCGGTCAGCGCGCCGCCCGAGCCTGCAGTCGGAAAGAACCACCAGCACAGGTTTTTCGCCTGGTCAAAGTGCGACCGGATCCGGTAGCGGTAGGTCGGGTCCGAGTAGCCGAAGAACCATTCCTTCGGCGCGCTCTTGATCGGCATCGGCCGGGCGCCATCGAAGACCCAGAAGTCGTCGCGGCCAATGAACACGTGCGCGGTGCCGGTATCGATGATCGCCTCGGCGCTGATCGCACCCACGTTCGACGACACCAGGTCCCACTGCCAGACCACCGGCTTTCCGACGTAGCGCCCCAGGTAGAGCGAGCGCTCCTTGTAGACCACCACGTCGCGCCCCAGGCGCTGCGCCGCGCGAATCTCGCCGGGCGTGTCCAGCAGGTAGCCGAACGCCGCCTGGTTGCTCTCTGCCGGCGCCCACGTCATGTGATCGTACAGGTGCGAGCAGGCCCACCCGTCCGGCCGGTCGCCGCCGGCGTAGGCAGCGTTGATGCAGAAGGCCAGCACGAAGCCCGACGCGGTCACGATGATCCGTGCGCGCGGCGACTGCGGGATGTCGGCGAACGCCGTGCCGGCGCCGGTCGACACCTGCAGCTGCTCGGTCTCGTTGCAGGCCAGCGAGGCGTTGCCGAACTGCGCGAAACGCCAGCGGTTCTCGATGTTGCCCGCGTAGCCGCTGGGCCGCGACTGGTTGACCAGCGAGGTGCTCGACAGCTCGTACAGTGCCGTCTGCGTGCCCACGAACACCCGGCTCAGCTTGTCGAGGCGCGCCATGACGGCGGCGCCACGGCATTCCGAGGGCAGGGCGGGCAAGTTCGCATCGAGCGGCGTCGGCGCGCCCGACATCCCGCGCAGGGTCGGCACCAGGTTGGAGCAGTCCGTGAGGATGCCCGGCGTCGTGCTGTCGGCGTCCGGCGCGAAGCCGGTGATCGGGATCATCGCGCGCTCCCGATGGTCAGCGTCGAGCCGCTGTGGCGCATCCAGTCGTCGGCCTCGATCAGGCCGTTGACCGCGCTGGCGTACATGCGCGCCGCCGTGGCGACCCGGGCGTCGTCCTTCAGGTGCAAGTACGCCTCGATCAGCGCCGCGTACAGGTAGGCCGCCGGGCAGTTCTCCAGCAGCCAATTCGTGTCGGCGTCGGCCGTCAGCGCGGCGAAGCGCCGGTAGTAGCTCATGCTGAAGTTCAGCGGCTTGCCGCCCTCGACCGCGATCCCGCCGTCCTGGAACGTGTAGTAGCGGGCGAAGCCGGTGGGCGCCAGCTCGGCGAAGCGCTCGGGCGTCACGTAGGCCAGCGGGCGCATACCGGCGCCGTCGTTCACCAGCAGGCGTTCCAGCGACAGGAAGCCGGCCGGCAACGACGCCAGCGACTCCGTTTCGGTCGCCAGCATCGCATTGATGCGAAGCGGCGGGACGGCAACGTCCAGGTCGCGCGAGCCGGTATAGAACCGCGATTCGGCCAGTGCAACGAAGTCCGGGATCACGTCGCCCAGGTTCGTGCGGCCCAGGCGCTTGGCGATCATGGCCTGGAGCTGGCCGTAGTTCTGGCCCCGGAGGGCCAATGCTTCGGGGGCGATGATAGTCATGAGAGTGCTTTCGGTTGTATCAGGCGATGACTGCAAGCTTTCGTTGCGTCCCGGCCGCATCCTTGATAGTCACGTAACCCGTGATCGCCGCATCGGCGCTGACCGAATGGGACCCGAATCGAACGAGACCAGCCCCTTTCGGCCCCAGCGCGATATCGATGTTTGCAGATGGCCCTTTGGCATCTAGGTTCACGCGTCCGGTTGCAGCGGAGTACATAGCGATGCCGAACTCCGGGCCAAAGTCACAACCTGTGGTGATCTCGTCAGCTGCCGACGCTGTTGCGGTCGACTTGGGAGTTGTCTCACCAGAGGCGCGGCAGCCGCTCAGCATGGTGCCCGCTCCGGCATTGCGGAACCCCGCCGTAGCGGAACTCACGCTCACGCAGCTCACCAGCAGGCTGTTGGAGCATCCGGGGGCGACCTGGAAGCCATACAGGCGCGAGTCAACAGCAGTAACGCCAGTGACGACGTTACGGGAGGCGTTGCCATTCGCGTTACCATTCAGCAGGACGCCATTCGTGCATCCTTGAACCACGCCATCGGAGATGTGCACATCGTCGGAGCCCGAAACGACTCCGTCGACGGTGCCGCCGCCAGCATAGTCGCCTGCGCGGATGTAGAAGCCTGTCAACGAGGATCGAGCGGCGGCGCGGTTATATGCGTCCGTAGCGGGGGGCTTGGTGCGGAACCGTATGCCAACGTAGGACAAGGCCGGATTGCTGCCGTAGTCCGTCACAGTAACGCCCGATGCGTGCCACAGACCGCGGATGTCGACGCCGGCGGCCCCGTCCGTGCGAAGGCCATGGTTTCGCACTCGGACGTTGGCGACGAAATTGCCGCTTGGTTCGGTGGCGCTGTCCGAGCGCGCCTTCAAGTCTAGGCCGTCCGCTCCGGTGTTCTCGATGTCCACGGATTCAATGCGCACGCTTTGCGGGTTGCCGTTCTGCAGGCCGATGCCGTAGCTAGCGACGTTGTGGATGTACAGGTCTCGGAACAAAAGGTTCTTACACGAAACATCGGCATCGCCAGCAGTCGCAAGGACGAAAACGCCGTGCCCAGCCCCGGGGCTGCCCATGTTATAAGCGCCGGCCAGTTCGAAGCCGGTCAGCATGTTCCCTTCCGGTGCCACCATCGCGATGATGATTTTGGTTGTCAGGCTCGTGCTGATCTTGCAGCGAGCACGGCCCGCGCCTACCAGGGAAACGCCTTTGCGCAGAACAACGGCGCAGTCCGATGCGGGAACAGGAACGCCAAAATTGGAGAATGTCTCGTTAAGTGACGAAGTCCCAACCAGGTAATTCCCCTCGGGAAGATAGACCGCACCACCGCCTGACACAGAAACAAACTCGATAGCTGCCTGGATTGCCGCCGTGTCGTCGGTGACGCCATTTCCCTTTGCGCCACCGGCAAACCGCGAGTCTTTCACGCTAACGACTTCGCTTGCCCTGGCTTCTAATGCATCGACGCGCGCAGCAATGCCGCCCACGACGACCGAGGACGCATCGTCGTTCGGATCGTTGAGAACCACGTCGGTAATCGTGAACGGATCGATGTGCTTGCCGACGATGCTCAGGTTGTAGTGACCGTCCGCCGCGTAGAAGGCGAACCGCCCGTTCTCGTCGGAGCTGACGGATTCGACAGCCTGGCCGCCGTCGGCCGCGTAGATCGTCGCCGGCTCGTTGTCCGGGTAGGTCGTGACGGTGACGACCGCGCCGGCGACCGGCTTGCCCTGTTTGTTGAGGATCGTCTCGGTATAGCGTTCCATCAGATGCGGCCCTCGTAGATACGGCATTTCGTGTTCTCGGCCAGGAAAGCGTCGAGCATCTTGTCGTCGCGTGCGACCACCTCCCAGGTGGTGCCGCGCTTCATCGCCCACTCGTTGAGCAGGTCGATCGGAATGGATGCGGCGTAGTGGTCGCCGTCGCGGGTCTTCGTCATGCCGGCGCGGCGGAGCGCTTCGTTGCGCGCCAGGGCGCCGGAGACGTCGGTGGATTGAACGATCATGCCGGTGCCGTCGCCGTGCTCTCGCATCGTCAGGCGGCTGTTGGCGGTGGCGTCGAGGATGAAGTCCATGGGGTATCCGGAAAAGAAAAAGGGCGCTCCGGAGAGCGCCCTTCAGGGGTTACAGCAGGGATTACTGCAGGTCGAGGACGGCACCGTGCGAGTTCGGGTTGTAGTCCTTGAAGGTGAATTCAGCGTTCACCATGACGTCCTTGGTGTCGCCGGTCACGCCCAGCGGGGTGTCGTTCATCGAGCGCAGCATCGCCAGTTCTAGGAAGTCCGGGTCGATGATCGCGACCTCACGCTGACGCATGTGGCGGGCGTTGACAGCCTTCACGCGGCCGAACGGGCCGATGTAGACCTCGAGGGTTGCGGTCAGGGTCTTGTCCTCGGCCTTGTCGAAACGGGTCTGGCCGGCCAGAAAGGTGTCGAACACGGTGCGCTGGCTGGACGGCAGCAGGATGTAGCTGTTGTCCATGTTGGCGCCGTTGTCGAACATCTGTTGCAGCACGTTCTTGAGCAGGGCTTCGGTGAACGGGCGCAGGGTGCCGTCGACAGCCGCGGTGTTGGTCACCGGGTTCGCTGCCACGCCGCTGACGCCCAGCGAGACGTTCTTCGACATGAAGCCGAACAGGCCGCGCGCCTGCGGTGCGACGCCGGCGGCCGCCGCGATCGCGGTCGTGTTCTGCAGGAGCGCGAATTCGATGTCCTTCTTCAGTTCGACCATGGTCTTGGCGAGCTGACGGTTGTACTCGGACTTGCCGCCGGCCTTCTCGACCTTTTCCTGGGTGCCGGTCACGCCGAACACGTCTTCGACGATCTGCGTGCGGTTGCCCAGGCGGACCGGCGGGGTGCGCTGGGTGCGGGTGGCGTTGTTGCCCTGTTCGACCTTGTTGGCCTTGGCCGCGCGGTATTCGTCGGTGCTCCATTCTTCGAAGACGCCGCTCGCCTTGCCTTTGCCGATGAGCTTGACGAACGGGGTCTCGGCGACCGACACGTTCCAGATCTTGTCCATCAGCTGTTCGCGGTTGGTGGTGTTGTTGAACGTTGCGAAAGTGTTTGCAGTTTGTGCCATGTTGGCTCCTATTTGCGTGGGATCATCCCGAGCAGAGCTTCGAAGTCCTGGCGGCTTCCGGTCTGGTCGAGACGACGGGTTTGTTTTTCGATGTTGAGCTGCGCAGCGGGCTTGCTGGCCGGGGCCGGCTTGTTCGCCTTGGTGGGCAATGCCGACACCTTCTTGATCGCCTGCTGCGTGGTTGCTTTCTGCTGGTCGAACTGCGACGCCTTCCAGAGCACTTCCAGCATGCGTTTGTCCGCCACCTGGGCCAGCTCGGCGGCGGTGAAGCCGACCTTCTGGCCGTAGTCGCGCATCGCGGTGATGTGCTCCTTGCCGAAGCCCGGGATCAGGGTCGACAGGTGGGCTTGCGCTTCCTGCGTCTGCTGGGCCAGGGCCTGGCGCTGCGCCTGCTGCTGCGCGGCGGTTAGCTGCTGCTGCTTCTGCTGGATGCCGACCGCGAGCTGGGTGCGCTGCGCCGTCATCCGGTTGAAGTCGGCCACGTGAACGCCGTACGACACGGGGTCGTCCTCGCGCAGCTGATCCCAGTCGATCTGCTGGTACTGGGCGAGGGCGGCGTCGATGTTGGTCAGCTGGCCCAGCTCCTGGCTGAACTGCTGCACCTCGGCGACCTGCTGCGCGACGTGCTGGTTCCACTCCTGACGCTCGCGCGCGAGGTTTTGGGCCTTCTGCGTGTAGTCCTGCTGACGCAGGTAGCCGTTTCTCGCCTCGTCCTTCGTGAGCGCGACTTTTTCGCCATTGATTTCCAGCTCGAGGAACGCTGCGTCCGGGTCCGGAGCGGGGTCCGGTTGTCCGTCGGGATCAGGAGCAGGATCAGCGTCGGGGTCCGCGACAGCGTCGGGATCGGCGTCAGGGTCTGCATCCGGGTCCGGGTCCACGATTGGGTCCTGGTCGGGGTCGCCGTTTTGCGGGTCCGGATTCGCATCCGGTTGTCCGTTATCGGTGCCGCCGCCCAGCATTTCCGCGAAACTGTCGGTGCTCAGGGTGGTGTCTTCAGTGCTCATTTGTTCTCCGTGAGGTGTGAGTTCAGAAATGAAAAAGCCGCCTCGATGGGCGGCATAGTCCGATTGTTCCTAACTCGACGGGCAGCGTTCAGGGGCACGCTGCCGGCCCGGTGATTAGATGATGCCGATACCTTCAGCCATCCCAGCCCTCGCTCACAGCGTCGAGCCATCCGACAGTAGGGCCGCCGGCGCGTCGCCGTGCACCAGGCGGATGCCGGCGTACTTGCCGACGTGGATCGCGCCGTCCTTGGCTTCCGGGTGCGTGATCTGGCAGACGGGCAGGGGCTGGGCCTGCTCCTCGATGCGCGCGGCGTAGGCGGCCAGCGGCTCGACCTCGGCAGCGGCGCGCGTGGGATCGGGTGTCGGTTCTGGGTCCGGGTCGGCTGGCGGCGCTGGCGGCGCTTCAACCACCTGCGGTTGCGCGGCTTCCTCGATACTGGGCGCGCCCATGTCCTGCGCTGGTGCGCTCGGTGCCGGTTCGTCCGGCTTCTGCTCGACCGGCGCCGGGTCTTGGGTTGCTGGTTTACGTGCCATTGATCCTCCGTTGCGTGGCTTCCGCCTTGATTTGCATGTTCTCGGTCAGCAGCAGCTCCGACTGCATGATCTGAGCGCCGCCGACGAGGGAAGTGAAAACTGCTTCGAACTGGTTTGCGGCCCACAGCAGGCGCTTCAGCTCCTCGGCCTGGACCTTGTTCTCGACCGGCAGCGCGGCCCAGGCGTCGATGACGGCTTGCCGGGTCTCGCGCATCGCTTCCTTGAAGAGCGGGTCGTCCAGCAGGCGCTTTGCGTGCTCGCCGCGCGCGATCTGTTGTTCAGGTGTCATCCTTGCGGACCTCCGTGAAATTGGTCAGCCGCGGCCTCGCCGAGCTGCTGCGCATGCGCCAGGTCACCCTGGTCATCGCGGCGCATCTTGTGGTCGAGCTCGATCTGCTTGAGGCCAAGCTCGATTTCCTTGGCGCGCACCTTCTTGTCCTCGATCTGCAGGTCCAGCAGCTTGAGCTGCGTCTCCGCGTCGAGCTTCTCCTGCGCCATCGCGCGCTGGTGCGCCATCTCCTCGCGCTTCGTTTCCTGCTTGATGCGCTCGGATTCGACCTGCGCCTCGGCGAGGATTTGCTCGGGCGACGGCTGCGGCGGCGCCTGCTCCTGCGTGCTCGGGTCGGTCAGTAGGCGAGTCTCACCGCCCTGGATATTGCCAGCCTTGAGCAGCATCTTGCCCAAGTTGTAGACGTTCTCCGGCGTGACGACGCCCAACGGCGCGGCCTGCTGGAAGTAGGCGCCCATCATCGACAGGAACTGGATCGTCTGCGACTTGTCGCCGCTGCCCAGGCCCACGTTGATATTCACGTCCATTTCCGCCGACCAGCCGCGCGGGTCATACTCGACCCAGGTATTGCGCAGGCGGATCGTCGCCGGCTTGTCCTGGTATTCGCAGGTCAGGCGCAGCAGGCGCTTGCACAAGTCCTTGCAGCCGGTCTCGGCGAACACGCGCAGCATCATCAGCGCTCGCTTCTGGTCGCGAGTGTTGGCGATCTGCGCACCGGTGGCGGTCTTGTTCAGGCTGTCGGCGTCGAGGCCCTGGTTCAGGCGGTTGATGCCGATGCGCTCCTCGCGCATGTTGTTGGCCAGCTCGATACCCTGGAGGGATTCGTTGGCGACCAGCGAGGTTTGCATCGGGCCGGCGGCCTGGGGAGCCTTGACGCGCACCACCTTGCCGATGCGGGTGCTCAGCAGGTCGTCGAGGTTCACCTGGCCCTCGACCGCATACGTGGCTGGGTTGTTCGCCAGGTACAGCGAGTCCAGGTACTGGCGGGTCAGCGCGGTCTTGGTGTCCTGGATCGAGATCACAGGGTCGGCCAGGGCCATGCCGATGATCCGGTGCGGCAGCAGGATCGGGGACCAGATGCTGTATTCGTGATCGTCGACCTCCTCGTTTTCGAGAATGTCGTTGCCGGCCATGAAGACGCGGCGCCATTCGGCGATCCCGTCGCCGTCGTAGTCGACGCGGATGAAGCCGAAGAACAGCGTAAGCTGCTGCAGCGCGCCTTCGCCGGTGTCGGGCAGGCCCAGGCCATCCTGGTCAAGCGCGAAGTCGTCGTGCGCAGCCTGGTAGTCGGACAGGCGCTCGACGCGCGCGCGGTCGAAGCCCATGCCGACCAGGTCGGAGCGCGTGTACTGGCGTAGCTCGCCGATGGCGGTCACGTCTTCCATCTTCTTGGCGTGGCGCGACAGGATGAACGACGACGGCTCGATGTTCTCGATGCGCACACCGCGCGGGCCGCTGTCGATGATGAGCTCGATGTCGTGCAGCATCTGCGGCGGCTCGGCCATCAGGGCAGCCACCTGTTGCTGCTGCTCGGGCGGCAGGCTGGCCATCTGCTCCTTGGCCTGCGCGCGCTTCGCCTCGTCGTCCGGGTCCGGCGCCGCGTCGTGGCTCACGATGGTCACGCGCGGGTCGTTGACGAACTTGACCAGCTGCATATCGGTCAGGCCACGGTAGCGCGCCTTCTTCGTCTTGCTGGTCGCGTCCCACCACGAGCGCACGATGCCGATCTTCGACAGAAAGCCGTCCTTGATCCAGGCGCTGAAGATCAGGAAGCCCGGGTTCTTCTTCTTGATCAGGTGGTTCACGACGTCGGTCACCTGCTCCGAATACGCTTCGTCGCCCGGCTCGGCCGGCTCAAACTCGCAGATATCGTCACCTGCGAAGAACGGCTCGAGCAGATCGGGCAGGGCGCTCTCGACCACTTCGAACACGTCCCAGCTCACGACCTGGCTGCGCCCCGCAACCTCGTTGCCCATCGGCAGGCCGTGGTAGTAGGCGAGGTTCTTCTCGCGCTCGCTGGCCAGCGTGGAAGCCGTCCAGGCGGCGGATTCGCTCACCTCGCGGTCGACCGCGCTGCGCAGCTCGTCGTCGGTCATTTTGGTCATACGATTCCCAGGTTGTTGTAGTTGAGGCTGCCGCCCCATTCCTCGTTGCGCATGTCGTCGGCGTTGATGGCCACGTAGCGCAGGTTGTCGGCGCCGTGGCTCCACTCGTCGTGCAGCGGCGCGCCAGGCTCGTTCGTCTGCTTGTTGATGGCGCGGCGGTAGCGCTTGGCGCACTGCACCAGGCGGGCGGTGCGCTCCTTGTCGAAGTACATGCGGCCGAATGCCATGCGGGTTACGCGGATGCCATCCTCGACGCTCATGTTCGGCGTGATGCGCACGGCCCAGCCGAGTGCTTCCATGATCTCCTTGGCGCTCTTGCCGGTCTGGATGTTCTTGTGCTCGCCGTCGTGGGGCAGGTAGACGTTGCCCCAGTTGTAGCCCTTCATCTTGAGGTCGGCGCTGTAGCTGTCCAGCGTGCGGCGGTTGTCCTCGATGTACTCGATGACACGCAGCTCCGACGCGTGCCTCTGCACCAGGCTGATGGCCATGGCGTCGTTCCAGCCCAGGTCGAACACGACGTGGACCTTCAGCATCGGATCGTACGGCACGTTGCAGATGCGCTTTTGCGTCTCCACGGCGGTCATCTCGTCGTAGTAGATCGCGCCGGCCACCGCGGGCTTGCAGATGCCGCCCCAAATGTTGTCGTAGTCCTTGGGCTGGTTGCGCACGCAGTCCAGGCGCTCCTGCTCCAGCTTGTCGGTGAACCAGGGGTTGTCGCAGAAATTCATCTGCACCACCACGGCGCCGGTCGGTGGATTCACCACGAACATCTGGTAGGTGACGTCGGTTTCGAGCTCAGGGTTGAACGTGATCCAGATTTCCGAGCCCGGCTTGCGGATGGTCGGGCGCAGGACGTCCCAGGACTTCTTGCTGACCGCTTGCGCTTCCTCGACCCAGCAAATGTCCACGCCCTCAAACGACTTGATCGTGGTCACGGTGTGCTGCGCCAGACCCGAATAGGCGAACGTTGTGCCGTTCTTACCCCGGATTTCATAGGCGAGCACCTCGTAAAACTCAGACAGGCCAAGCTCGGCGATCTGGTCCTTCAGCAGCGTGTGCACCGAATCCTCGATGGACTTCTGCACCTCTCGCGCGCACAGGATTCGCAGGGGCCGCTGGGCGCCCAGGATCAGCAACGCGCGGGCGAAGCCCCAGCTCTTGCCAGAGCCGCGGCCGCCGTGCACAACCTTGTAGGGCGCCGGCTCGAACAGGCATTGCAGTTTGTCGGGGAACTTAGCTGTTTCCATTGGGCTTCACGAACTCGACCTTGATCCCGGTGAACAGGCCGGAACCGTCCGGGTTCGATATCTCGGTTGCGGTCTTCTCGCGCCAGTCGCTCGGGAAGCGTGCTGCCATCGAACGGCTGTAGACGCCAGCATTGAGGGATTGGCCCTGTACGCTGACGATGTGCGATTGGCCCAAGTCTTCCCACCATGCCTGCGACAGGTCCATCGCTCGCGTAATGGCGTCCAAAAACTCCGGATGCGACTGACACCAGTTGTCCAACGTCTGGCGTGCGACCCCGAGATTTGCCGCCATCCACGCCTTCGATTTGCCTGCCTTGCCCCACTCGATCACTTGGTCACAGAATTCTGGGGAGTAATCGGATGGGCGGCTCATAGGCGGATTCCCCGCTCGATGATCTGGCGGTAGAGCAGGTCTGGATTGCGCTTGGCTCGATCCTTCAGGATGGCCAGAGCCTTCGTGAGCTTCTGGACGTGCTCCGTCTTCCCGGCGCTTTGGAAATGCTTAAGCATGTGGCCGGCTCGCTTCATGAAGCGGTGGATCGTCATTTTGGCCGGGTCGGCTTCGCGCTCCTTAGCGTTCTTGAAACCGTTCTTCACGCGCACGTCACGCGGGCAGTGCGGCTCGTCGCCACCCTCGGCAACGTTCAGCAGGTCGTAGCCCCGTGCGCGCGCGGATGAGATCAGGCGGCGCTCTTCGGCCTGCCAGTCCTCGCACTCCGAGAGCACCAACATTTCTGGCTGCATACCAAGGCCTGCCAGCTTGCGGAACCACGCGTAGACCGGCGTGTTGCGACGGATGCTGTCACGGACATGGCTGGCGAAACGCTTCGCCGGGTTGTTGGCCTTGCCGATGTAGCGGATCATGCCGCTGCGCGGGTCGATCAGACCGTAGATCGCTGCTTTGGTGTCGTCGCTCATGGTGGTGGAATAAAAAAAGCCCGGGCTAGCCGGGCGAAGGGTCTGCGTTCAAGGCAAACCCAGGAGACAGGGGGAGTGGTGAGACGCAACGCATGGGGCGCCACTCGGGCGCGGGGAGGTTGGTCGTGCGTTCACCACACGGAAGCCTCGGCACTCGGCCTGGCTTACGTGTGGCTCCCGGGGTTACCGGGCAGATGTGGTATTACGCTGCGGCGTGCAGGCGCTGCTTCAGCTCGTAGCCCATCAGCGGCCAGATCTTCTGCACAGCGTTCTGGCGCGCGATCTTGCGACCGATCTCGGCGTCGAAGTTTTCCGGGCTTGCGCAGGCCGCTTCGCCGGTGACGGTGAACCCGTTGCGCAGGACTAGCACGCAGAAGGTGAGCAGGTCCATGGCCCGGAAGTGCTCGGGCGTGGTGCGCGGGCACGCCTCGCCGGCGGTGAAGTAGTACTCACCTGCGATGTTCGCCTCGATGTCGCTCGGCGTAACGCGCGGCGCGGTCTTGCCCTTGGCCTGGATTTCCTGCTCGATTGCGTGGTCGTTCATGGCATTCCTTGGATGTGCCGCTCTCGTTACCGGGGCGGCTTCCGGGTTATTTCCACCCTCACGCGCGCGAGCACCACCGGAAACGAAAAAAGCCCGCTCAATGGCGGGCTTCGGCGTCCTGTACAGACGAGCGTCATCCTTGGTGGAATCGCTCGTCGAATTTCTGGACGGAATTAAGTTGTTGAACAGAATTTACTGTTGAGATTGCCGACTGTCAAGAGATTTCATTCAGGCACGCTGTTTGGCGATCTCGGCGGCGGCGCGGACCACGGCGCGGGCAGTGGCGGCCGCAGGATCATGCGCACGCGCCTCGACCTCACAAATCGTTGCGTGGCCGTCTTGCACCATTGCCGCGATCTCATTGCCTATCCTAGCACCCGCAGTGAGCACGTCCAACTCCAGCTTCACAGCCAGCTCGAACGTATCGGCGTGGAACAGCAGCGGGTTCCAGCCGTGCACCTTGGTGCCGTCCGCGAAGTGCAGGATCAGCCACTGTTCGCCGTCGACGTCCTCCACGCGCACGGCGCCGAGTGCACGCGCAGCCAGTTTCAGCAGCTCGCGGTCGGCCTTGGGGATGCTCTTGCGCGGCGGCGCCGGCAGCTCGTCCACGAGGTCGTCATCATCCGGTTCCCACTGGCTCATGCCTGCTTCCTTTCATTGTGCAGCAGGCATTCTACCGCGTGCTGCGCGGCCCGGAATTGCTCCACGAAGACGGACGCCGGCTTGTGCGCGATGCTCATCTTCCTGCAGACCACGTCGGGCTGGGCCTGACGGATGTAGCACCAGTACAGCAGCATCCGGTTGCGGGTATCGAGCATGGGCATGGCGCGCTCGATGCGCAGCGCGTCGGCTTCGTCCACCTGGCGGCGCTCGTTGCTGTGCCCTTCGACGATGCCGGCTTCACGCTTGGCGCGGTCGAGCATCTTGGCGGTGCCGCTGACGCCGATGGTGCGCGTCGACTCGGTGGCCCACCTGGCCCAGTTCTCCAGGCGCAGGCCGATGTCGCGCGTGTCCGGCTCCGGGGCAGGGGCGGGCGGCGCCGGCGGAACGAATGGCAGCTCGGCGAAGTCGTCGATGCGGCGCGCCGGAGTGCCGGCCGGGCGCCACTTCAGGGTGATCTGCTCGCGGCGTTCGATGGTTTGTGTCATGGTCCGATTCCCAAGGCTGCGAAAATGCTGGCGGGCTGGCGGCTGACGCGCGCCGGCTGCGGCTTCTCCTTCGGGCGCGGGACGTCGTGGCCCTTGCCGGTCAGGTAGAGCGGGTATGCGGTGCGGTCGGACCAGGCCCAGGCTGCGATGTGCACGCGGCCTGCTTTCTTCAAGCCGCGCATGTAACTCCGCACGCTGGCGTAGTTCATCGGCGTCATCAGGGCGGCGCGCTCCATGCTCCAAGGCCGGGCCTCGCCTTTCATCGCCTCGTAGATGCGGTCCATCTGGAAGCTGCTCACGGTGACGTCCTGGCCGCCGCCCAGGGCGTAGATGTGACGCGGTCGACCGGAGTTCAGGTCGTAGCCGGCGAGGTAGACGCGGCGGTTTGGCCGCTTCTGTAGCCGCCGAATGGCAACGCCGACGTTCGAACGCGCCAAGTGCAAGGCGTCGGCCAGCTCGTACAGGTCTTTCGGGCCTGTTGCTAGCTCCTCCAGCACGCGCTGCATCTGGCGCTCGCCGCGCTCTTTCTGATAGTTCGGTCCACGGGGCATTACGTTGTCTCCTTCAGTTTCTTGAGCTGGGCGCGGAAGTCCGCCTTCATCGCCAGCAGTTCGGGTATGGTCCAGCCGCCGCCGGCCTGGTCGCATTCGAGGGCTTCGACGGTCTCCAGGCCGATGCGCGCGATCAGACCGAGGCGGTAGTCGGCTGCGTTGCCGGCGCGGTAGCGGTTGCACTTCTTGCACTGGCCATGTGCGTTGCGCAGGTCGAAGCGCAGGTGCGGCGCGCTGCCTCGGCTCCGGTAGTGGCCGCAGTCGTAGCCACCGCCAGGCTGGTCAGCCAGCGTAGCCAGCACCGTGGGGCAGCTGATGCAGGCCTCGTTGCGGTCGCGGTAGCGCACCAGGGCGTTAAACGCCACCTGCGTGTCGGCGATGTGGTCGCCCCGCGTCTTCACGGCCTGGCGCCGCTCGCGGGTCTGCTTCGCGTCCAGGCGCTTGCGCTCGGCCGCGGCGAACACGGCGCCGCAGTCCGGCCCGCAGACCTTGTGCATCATGTTCCGCGGCTGGAAGCGGTTGGCGCAGCCCTTGACGGCGCAGCGCCGGGTGCGCGCGGGCTTCAGGGTGCCGGTGCGGGCGATGGGGGGGCGGATCATGCTGTCTCCATCACGGCTTCGATGAAGACACGCGCCGCTTCGGCGTTGATCGCGTTGCCGTAGGCGCGCAGGCGTCCCACTCGGGCGGTAGCACCATCAACAAGCGCGGGAGTTCCGGATTCAGATAGCCAGGTCGGCCAAACGCCCGTTGCATGAATTCGCTCAATGGAACGCCACGCGGATGTGACATCCTGCGCGCCAGCAGCTCCGCTCCATACCTGCCGCGATAGTCCCTGGCTGTCGGCGTTGGGAGCGCAACCCACCCAGTAGAGCCGGTCGCGGATGTGCGGAGCACCGACGCCCGCAGACGGGAACGGGACCGCCCCGACCCGGTATCCCACGCCTTCCAGGTCATCTTGTACAAGGTCGATCCAAGGGTCTGCGTCTTTGCTCGCAACCTGCTCTCCAAGGACGATTGCAGGCCTGCGCTGGCGGATGAGGTGGTGGAAGGCCGGCCATAGGTGCCGCTCGTCAGCAAACCCAGCTCCTTGGCCTGCCGCGCTGAAAGGTTGGCAGGGACAGGAACCAGTCCAAACAGGTCGATCGTCTGGCCAGCCGGCGCGGCGAAGTGCCAGGCTCCAGACGCCGATGCCGGCGAAGAAGTGGCATTGGGTGAAGTCCTGCAGGTCGGCGGGGTGTACATCTTCGATGCTCCTGGTGTCGACCACGCCGGGGGCGATGTGGCCGGCCGCGATCAGGTTGCGCAGCCTCTCGGCTGCATATGGGTCGATTTCGTTGTAGTAGGCGGTCATGCCATTTCCTTCGTGTTCTTCGCCAAAAACGCCTGCCGCTCGCCGATCTGCCCGGCCGGCGTCGGCTTGAACAGCACGGTCGGCGGGTTGTCGGCGCGGACGTAGACCTCGTAGCCGGTGCAGAAGCCGAGGCCCATGGAGGCCTGCTGCTCGTGGCCGGTGACCTGGAAGCGGGCGCACATGGCGCAGGGCTGGCGGTCGCGGCTCATCGCACCACCCGCAGGCCAGGCACGGCGCCGTTGCGGCGGAAGTCGCCCCAGCTGCAGTCGCACACGAAAGCGTTTTCGTAGAGGCGGCTGTGCACGCGCTCGCCGACGAATTTCGCCAGGTTGTCGAACGGCTGGTTGCTGATGACGATGACCGGCTTGGCCTCGTTGTAGCGGCGGTTGATGATCTCGGTCAGCAGCAGGTTGGCGTTGTCCGTGCTGCGGATGGCGTCGATCTCGTCGAGGATCAGCACGTCGTACTGCGCGAACCGCATGATCTCGGCTTCCTCGCTCTTGCCCTCGCGGCCGTAGGTGGCCTGGATTTCGCTGATCATGCCGGCGGCGGTGATGTAGCGGATCGAGCGCGAGGCCTTCGCCATCAGGGATTGCGCGAGCTGGCAGGCCAGCAGCGTTTTCCCGGTGCCGGTGGTCCCGATCATCACCAGCGCGGCCCAGGCGGGTTCGCGCAGGATGAAGTCGCGGTACAGCTGCACGGTGCGCAGGACGGCGCGCTGTTCCTCGGTGCCGGCGGCGAAGCGCTGGCCGACGTACTTGGCCGGGATCGTGGCAGCGCGCATCAGGTCGGCGGTGCGGGCGGCCATCCAGCGTTCGTGCGTGTCGCGGGCCATCGTCGCCTCGAGGCAGCGCGGGCAGTGCCAGGCGGCGCCGACGCGGGTCAGGACTTCGGCGGGGCCGTGCTGCGGGCATTCGCCGGCCAGCATCGCCAGGCGGGCGCCGAAGCCGGCCACCAGGCCGCCAACGGGTTGCAGGGTGTCGTCGGTCATATCTCGATGTCCTCGTCAGGGCCAGGCACGGTGATGCCGTGGCGTTGCATGCTGGCTTCCATCGCGGCCCGGTCGCCGGAGCGGTCCAGGTGCGAGAAGTTGAACTTTTCGTTGACGGCGGCAGGGCGGGGTGCGGCGCGGCGCTCGGTCGGCGGTACTGCGCGGCCGGCGTCGATCTTCGAAGCGTCGGCAGCCCAGCGGGTCAGGATCGCGGCCACGTAGCCCAGGCCGATGCTCTCGCCCGGCTTCGCGGCCTTGGCCTCGATGCACGCCGCCTCGACGGTCTGCACGGTCACGCCTTGGTCGGCCAGAGCGATCAGGCGAGGGTCTGCAGGTTGCGTTTTGATGCCAGCAGCGTTGAAGGCGATGCTCAGCTGAACGGCGGTCGGCAGGTCAGCGCGCGCGCCGTGCCCGTCCACGCCCAACTCCGGTTGAGTAGCTGCGCTGTGTATCGAAGTAGGGGTTTGTTCTTCTCTTCTCTTATCTTCTCTAGGTAACGCACCGGTAACGGCGTCATCCGATTTTGGTAACGCTGACTGCGTTACCTTTGCGTTACCTTTGTGATTAGCAACACGCTTTGCGGTCTGCGCGCGCTGCTTGGCCGAGGCGCCGTTGTGCTCGTCGAAGCGGGAGACGGTAACGCTGTCACCGTTATCGCTGAGCCAGCCGACCGTTACCAAGGCGTTACCGAGGCCGGTAATGCCAGTCTTGCGGTCGATTGCGCGGAGGGTCATGCCGTGCAGCAGGCCGTCGGACGAGTGTTCGTCGGCGGTAGCCCACAGCCAGTACAGGCCGCCAATGACGGCGGCTTCGTGTTGGTCGGTGAGGTCGCACAGCTGCGAGACGCGCGGATCGTCCCACAGGTTGGTGCGCATTTTGATCCATTCGCCTGCCACGTCAGTGCCCCTTCTCGATCAGCGGCATCTGGCGCGGGTCGGACTTGTCGAGCACGTAGATGACGGTGCGCTTCGGCGCGGTGAGCACCTGGTCGCAGTCAGGATCGCCGGCGGCGACAGCGATGGCAGCGGCGCGGAAGCAGACGCTCGAGCGCTGGCCCTGGAACAGGCAGCCGTCGCATTCGCCGAATACCGGCGCCTGGACGGCCATGATGCGGAGGGTAGTGGGGTCGATGGGAGCGGCGGTGTCGCCCTCCCATTTCGGGGAAAGGATGTTGGTCGTCATGGCTGCGCGCTCTTGGCGTTGTCGATGACGCTGCGGAGCTGGCGGCGGGCCTGGCGCTCGGCTTCTTGCTTGATGGGATCGCCGCGGTGGGCAATGGCCTCCTTGTCGACGGCGCGCCAGATGCGAGCCTGGAGCTCGATCTTGCTGCAGTCGGATGGCTTGATGTTGCGTGGGGCTGTCATGTGGTCCTCGGTGTTATCTGTTGGATTTCCCACTGGCTGCCGGCCTCAAAGACGCATGCGCACGATCGGACGTGCGGCGCGGCCTGGGAGCGACATGGCCATGTGCTGGCCATATGCTGGCCATTCCCTCTGCTGCTGAGCTCGCTTATTCTTCTGCTCGGCGGTCCAGCTGTTCAGGAAGGCCCGGATCAGGGGGCTGGTTTCTACTCGTGCTGCTTTTGCTTCGGCCTGGTAAGCGGTGAACTCGTCGGCGTCGAGCAGGGCTTTCACTTCGATGTTGCGTGGTGCCATGTGTTTCTCCGGGTGGGTGATTCGTATAGGGGCGCTTCGATACTTCGGGTACTGCTGGTAAATGGACTACAGGCAACTTTTCGGGCAAACGAAAAGCCGCCGGATCAGGATGGAGGCTCCGTGGCCACGTGGTGTTCGGTCGCCAGTCGCTCCAAGCCGCTGATGACCTGGTAGGAGGGACGCTTTGTCCCGGCTTTGCCGGAGGCCATCTCGCTCACGGTCGGCTGCTTCAGGCCGATAGCGTTCGCAATCTGGGTCTGTGTGAGTCCAGCTCGCTGGAGCTCGGAAAGGATGAAAGGAATGTTCATGACCGACAGTATAGGAACTCCGATTTTATCTGTCAATCGGTATTCCGATCTAGTGCCGCAGGATAATATCGGTATGTCGATAGGATCAAGAATCAGAGAAGCGCGTCGTGCTGCGAAGATGACGCAAAAGGAACTCGCCAAGAAGGTCGGGCTGGCTCAGGCATCGCTGTCCGAGCTAGAGACCGGTGAGTCGCAAGGAACAACCATGATCGCGTCGTTCGCGGCAGCCCTAGGGGTAAGTGCCTTGTGGCTCGAAACGGGGAAGGGAGCGACGGCTCCAGAGTTGCATGTGGTTTCAGCACCTGACTCGCCGTTTGTCGAGCAGCCCAGCCAGCTGGCGGACGCTCGGCCGGTCCTGGCTGGCGAGCGCAGCGATACTGTGGAAATTCCACGTGTGAAACTGCGCCTACGCGCCGGAGTAGCGAACTACGATACCGAGCCGGACATGAATGGCGATGGCCATGAGGTAGTGCCGCGCGAGCTGCTTACCACACTAGGGTTAAAGGCCGCGAATCTGTTCGCTGTTCGGGTTCGCGGCACGAGTATGGAACCGATGCTGTTTGAGGACGACGTAGTAATTATTGATAAGTCCGACACGAAGCCAATTAGCCGTGAGGTGTATGCGGTTAATTTCGACGGCGACGCTTGCGTAAAGCAACTGCTCTATAAAGGCGGGCAATGGTATTTGCATTCGCTTAATTCAGACCATAAGCCTGTAAATGTAAAAAGCGGACAATGCAGTATCGTGGGGCGCGTGGTTATTCAGCCGACACGGGTTTTGACCGGAAGGCTTTGAGGATATTTTCTATAATTGCACTTAATTACTAGTTTATGAAGTCCGCTACTTTTGTTCTATTTGCATCGATCCTCGTCGCTAGCTCTGCACAAGCAGCGAATTGGTGGCCGCTTGTTGGCGCGGACGGGATAGATGTTCATTTTGACGCAGATTCGATCGCGCCGGCGGGGCCTGGCCTGATTAAAGGGTGGGTACGCCATTCATACTCAGAGGTACAAAAATCGCGCGGATATCCGCCTTTTAGCTATCAATCGAGTATACAGTTGTATGTTTTTAACTGCTCGGAGCGTACATTGGGTGTTCTTCAGGATGCGTTTTACTCTGCTGACTACGGGCAAGGTGATAGTGTGAACTCTAATACCTATTCGAGGAAAAATATCGGATTTTCAGAAGTGATTCCCGGGACTCTTGGTGAAAGCACTCTCGAATTCGCATGCAGCTCGTCTAAGCGTAAAAGGAAAAAATAATCCCCGCCCATGGTGGCGCGGGGAGTACGGAGTAGGGAAGAAATGCCCAGGCAATAATCCGGCTCGCGACAGCTGGAACTGACCTGCCATTTCAACCCCGGCGCAGTGGCAACTGCGTCGACAGGGCAGCCAATGAGCCTCGAGGTCTCACCGTCGCGGGTGAGCAAATCTCGACGACCTTAGTAACTGCCCAAAGCGCGACCCCTTAACGTGCGGTCGAGCAGCGCTGCGAGACTGCCTATTCATGGAGCAACCATGAAGAAGCGCCTTGCAAAGGTGAGCTGGCTTGGTGACGTGGCCAAAGTAATTGGGGCGATTGCCCTGTTACTGCGGACCCTCCACGACATTGGCCTGTTGTGACCTGAGTACGCGGGTCGGTTACGGCCGACCCGCTGCCCAAACTCTACACCCGATCCCTACCGTTTACAACAGCTCGCCGTTGCGCAATACTTGACGCACACCGCACCGCTTCTCCGCGCCCTAGCGCCAGCCGGCCCCGCCGCCGGCGAAGCAAAGCAATTAAGACGGTTCGCACCCGTACAGCCCGCCTCGAGCGGGCTTTTTTTCGTCCCGCCCCACGCCGCGCCAGCCGGGGCATTTTTCGCCTGGACCATCCGGGCTGAGGTAGCGTAGCAATTTTCTTGAAGAAATATCGGAACACCTATTGACAGGGAATATCGGAACGCCGATACTATCTCCAACGAAACGAGCTCAGCACCTGAGCTGACGAACTGGAGAAACCAATGCGACCAGCACCCCACCAACAGCCAAAAGTCTCGCGCACCCTGCGCCTGCTGACTTCCTACATCCACGAAGGCGTGAAGCTGGACCTGTACGGGACGTTCGACGAGGACGGCTACGAGGTCAACGATATCGCCCTGGCCGGCACAAACGTCAGCCTTTTTGAGCTGGTGCCGGTCGAGTTCCTGGACCGCCTCAGCAACTGGTGCAACGACAAGCTGCCGAGCGTGCGCGAAGTTCGCATCCAGTCGGCCATGGAGGCGCAGTACGAGCGCATGAAGTGGGCGAGGGAGGCGGCATGAACTGCACCCACTGCAACGACACCGGAAGCCTGTCGAAGGAGCTGGACGGCTACCTCGATTGCGCGCACTGCGACGTGGCCGAGCAGCGCACCGCCCTCGACACCTGGGCCAGCACCGCTTGCCAGCACGCACCGAGTGCATCGGTCGAGCGCTGGCTGATCTACCGGCACGGACAGGCAGCTTCACCGCCCTGATCCGCACCGCCTGGCTGGCGTAACCAGCCACTACAGCAGAGCGCCTCAACTGGACATTCATTCAACCAGTGTTTCGGGGGAAACCGGGGTGTTCTGCTGTAGGACACAACACAACGACAAGGAGAGCAGGGATGAAAGTGAAAATCCAGTTCAAGGACCCAGACGCGATCTACGAGATCGTCGACGCCAAGCATCCGTACCCAAATGACGAAGACGATATCACCCCGCGCATGGAAAAGGCCCGCGAGGACTTTAGCCGCGAATACTTCGAGTTCGGCGATTACGGCTGCATCGAGGTCAACACGGACACCATGACCGCACGCCTGCTCCCGCGCAAGGAGTGGAACGCATGACCGCCTTGACCCTCTACCGCATCCCGCGCCGCTGGGTGCGCAAGCTGCTCAAGCCGCTGGCCCTGACCCTGAACGCATGGCGTTTCAAGCGCTCGGAAGACGAAGCCTACCGCCTGCTGGTGACCGCCGAGGCCCTGCGCAACGCCGGCGCCCGCGAGTACCGCAAGCAGGTGCGCCTGATGCAGCGCCGCCGCGAAGTGGAGGGCTGGTGACCATGAGGCGTCCAGAGCTCGATCAATTCAAGGCGCAGACCGTCGAAAAGGCGGCAGCCGGACAGTGTGATGCTGCGTGTGAAGAGCATCGCGGCGACGTGCGCGCTTTCCGCGTGCGCCACGTTGCCACCGACAGCGATTGGGGCTACTTCGCGTACTGCGAGGTAGCGCAGCAAGAAGACGAAAGCCGTGGCATGGAGTTGGTCGCGGCAGAAGACGAAGGGAGCAACCAATGATCCGCTTCATTCAGCAGCAGTACCGCCTGTCCCTGCGCGCCGGCTTCGGCCCGCGCAAGGCAATGACCCGCGCAGTGCGCACCTATATCCGAGGTTTCTGAAATGAGCAACGCATTGACCCTGATCACCGGCGAGATCAACGCCATCAAGGACGACTTCATGACGTTGTTGTCCGACCGCTCGATCAAGTTCGAGCAGGAAGCCGGGTTCGCCGTCCAGATCCTGGGCGCCAACGACTTCGCCCTGAGCGTCGCCACCAGCAACCGCGCGTCGGTGATCAACGCGGTCAAGAACATCGCCGCCATCGGCATCAGCCTGAATCCGGCGAAGAAACAGGCGTACCTGGTGCCGCGCCGCGTCGGTCAGCAGCAGGCCATCTGCCTCGACATCAGCTATATGGGCCTGATGGACCTGGCCATGGCGACCGGCTCGATCAAGTGGGCGCAGGCCGAGCTGGTGCGCGCCAACGACGGTTTCTCGCGTGGCCGGTTCGATGAGCCGCCGACCCACACGTTCAATCCGTTCTCGAAGGATCGCGGCGAGATCATCGGCGTGTACGTCGTCGTCAAGACCGCCGACGGCGACTACCTGACGCACACGATGGAAATCGGCGACGTCTACGACATCCGCGACCGGTCCGAGGCCTGGAAGTCCTACGTCGCCAAGAAGATCAAATCCTGCCCATGGGTGACCGACGCGGGCGAGATGATCAAGAAGACGTGCGTGAAGCAGGCCTACAAATACTGGCCGAAGACTGAGCGCCTGGAAACGGCGATCCACCACCTGAACACCGACGGCGGGGAGGGGTTGGTAGACATCAACGCGCGGCCCGAAGGCTTGGTCGACGTGGCACCGGTGATCGCCGCCGCGCTCCGCACGACGACCGATGCCGACGCGCTCAAGTTCTGGCGCGAGAACAACGGCACGTTCGCCAAGCAGCCGGCCGACCACGCCAAGCTGAAGGAGGCCATCGCCGGCCACCGCGCCCGCATGAAGGCTGCCGACGAGGCGCGCACCGTCGAAATGGAACCGGCGGCGCCGGCCATGTCGCCTGAGGAAGCCGATTACCAACGTACTGCAGGAGCCGAAGCATGAAATTCATCGAATGCCCACAGGGCACCCCCGAGTGGCACGCCGCCCGCTGCGGCAAGATCACCGCCAGCTGCTTCGCCGACGCCATCAGCCGCTGCTCGCGCAAGTCTGGCGCGCGTGATGTCGGCGATCCGACGGCGGTAGCCGAGCGCTACGCCGCCGACCTGGCCATCGAGCGCATCAGCGGTCAGATGCACGGCGAGCCGCCGAAGGCCTGGGTGCTCGAGCGCGGCCACGCCATGGAAGCCGCAGCCCGCATGCATTACGAGGCGCGCACCGGCTCCTTCGTGACCGAGGCCGGCATCTGCGTGACCGACGACGGTATCTTCGGCTACAGCACCGACGGCCTGGTCGACGACGACGGGCTGATCGAGATCAAGTCACCCATCGACAGCGCGAAAATCCTGCACATCCTGGCGACGGGCGACACGAGCGAGTACGACCACCAGATGCAGGGTGGCCTGTGGATCACCGGCCGCCGCTGGTGCGACTTCATCATGTACGTGCCCGACCTGGCCGCTGTCGGCAAGGATCTGTTCGTCAAGCGCGTGCACCGCGACGACGCCTTTATCGACGCCATGGTCGTCCAGCTGGCCAAATTCGACAGCCTGGTCGCGGCGAACGTCGCAATCCTGCGTGCCGGCGCACCAGCACTGGAGGCCGCATGATCCTCGACATCGAACACGGGCAGCTAGTGGACCTGGCCGATGCCTTCGACGCCGCGCCATCGGACGTCCAGATCGTCGACGCGCTGGTCGAGGCCTTCGACATGTCGCCGCGCGCGGTGATCGAGCGCCTGATCTGCGTGGACTTCGTGGCGGTGCGCCAGGAGGTCACGGCATGAAAGAACTCGTCTTGACCAAAGCCGCCGGCGGCGTGCTGGTTCCCGTCGACCCGCAGGCGGCCGAGTATATCGCCAAGCTGAAGACCGGCGCCGCGGTGCGCGCAACGGTGAAGCTGCAGCGCAACCCGAAGTTCCACCGCAAGTTCTTCGCGCTGCTGAACCTGGCCTACGACGCCTGGGAGCCGGCTGAGTCGACCTACAAGGGCCGCGTCGTCGGCAAGAACTTCGACCAGTTCCGCAACGACATCGTGTGCCTGGCCGGGTTTTACGAGATGGCCGTAAATCTCCGCGGCGAAACCCGCGTCACGGCCAAGTCGATCAGCTTCGCCAACATGGATCAGGCCGAGTTCGACGACCTCTACAACGCCACCGTGAACGTGATCCTGAAGCACATTTTGACGAACTACAGCCGCGATGACCTGGATGCCGTCATGGACCAGCTGGTCGGATTTTTCTAAGAATAGGGGAGAGACAATGCACGACCATCAGAAATTTACCGCCGAACGCGGCCGCCGCGCCGCTGACCTGCGCGCCGCCGCCATCGCCGCGCTCGAGCAACAGTCGATCGCCGCCGGCATGCTGCTGGACCTGGACAGCGACACGGTCGTCGCGGCCGGGCCGAAAGCGGCAATCCTGATGCTACTCAGCGCCGACAACGCGCCTGCCGCCACCCCTGGTGCCGCCCTGCCGGCAGACCTGCAACAGATCAAGGCGCGGGCACTGGCGTACACAGGCTTGTATAACAGTTGGTGCAGCACGTATGCAATCGCCGACGGCATCACGGACGAGGCTGCTGCTGAGTTCATTGCCGCCGCATCGCCTCCCGTTGTTCTCGACCTGATCGCCCGCATCGAGCGCGCCGCAGCGCCTACTGATGCAAATTCGCAGGTTCGCTACTGGATGGATCGCACGCATGCCGCCGAGCAGGCTTTCGTCTGCGCAAAGTACGACATCGAGAAGCTCCAGCGCGCCGCAGCGTCGGTATCGGGCGATGTGCCGTGCTTGCGTGACGTGTGGGCTGTGGCGAACATGTCGCGCTCCGACTTGGAGACCGGAGTCCACAACCTCCGCGCAGCAGTATCTGCTTCTCAAGCTGCGCCGGTATCGGGCGGGGAGCGGGAAGCGTTGCAGTTCATCCATGACACGTTCAAACGCGATCTGGACGCCGGCTACCGCACCAGGGACAAGGAATTCGCGGTCGCGATTGCGGCCGAAGCTCTCGCAGCAGTATCTGCCTCTCAAGCTGCGCCGATCTATCAGGTGCAGATGCCCGGCGAGGCTGGCACTTCTGCGTGGCGCGATGCGTCGCAGGACGCCTACCACACCTTCACGCCAGAGCATCGCCGCATCGTGTTCGCCGCACCTGTCGAGCAGGGCCAGGGTGCAGCGCAGCGAGATGTCATTTCCATCGCTGCCGAGATTTTTGACTTCAAGCCTCACAAGCAAACCGAAGAGACTAAGGACAAGTATCTGCGCTTCGCGCGTGCTGTGGGCGCAGGCGTAGTGCCGGAAGGGTGGCGCGCACGGCTGGAGGAAATGCGCGAGGCGTCGTACACCATCAGCCAGTACCCGGAGACCGCACAGGTCGTCTTCGACTCCGTGATCGACGCGCTGGACGAACTGGATGCCGCAGCTACAGCCCATCCTGTAGCGGCAGACGATCTGGCGCGCGATGCTGCGCGCTATCGCTGGATTCGTGACCCGAATAACTACGATGCTACGTGGTGGGGCAACCAGATCGACACAACGGCTGAGCAGTTGGACGCGATTATCGACGCCGCCCTCAAGTCTCGCACTACCGCACATGGTGGTGCGCAAGGAGAGCAGGCATGAAGAACTGCGGCTGCGTTCAACGCCTCGAAGGGAAGATGTCCGACTTCATGCGATCCAGGGCCGGGGACGATGCCCGAGCCACGATTCAGGGAACGGCATTCGTTATTACCGACACCGGGCTGGAGTCGGTTTTGCAGATCCCCTTCCGAGTCAAGGGAAGCAAGAAGGGCTATACCAGCGAGCGCGGCAAAGAAGTCGGCTGCAATGTGAGCTACTGCCCTTTTTGCGGCAAACCGGCCACCCGCCTCATCCCCGAAGGCAAGGACGAAGGGATCGAATCCGCGTGGCGCGGTCTGGCATCTCCTACCAGCCAGGGAGAGGGCAAGTGAGCCTGTCGAGGCAAGAGCGCACGCAGGCGATTGTCGACGCCTTCTACAAGGCGCACGGCCCGTGCTGCGCAGGCTGTGACTGGTGGCGGTGGCATAACTCGCTGGTCGGCGAATGCATCCGCACTGAGCCCAGCACCGGCATCGAACGCTTCGCCATGCTCGGCATCGAAGGCAGCAGCCTGGCGCCTGGCGCCGGCCACATCATGACGCCGCGCGAGCATGTGTGCGGTGAATTTAAAGACGAGGACTGAACCATGACCACCACCGATAACCAAGGCGCGAGCGCCGAACCGAACGAGGCGCAAATCGTTGCCGCAGCGCGCAAGATGTCCGACTTGGCTGCGCAAGCCTGCGGCATTCATCCAGATGACAACTGGAACATCTATGGCGACGAATACCGCTGCGATGCACGCGCAGTATTGAAGGCGGCCCTCGCCGCCCAGGTAGAAGCGGCACCGCGAGTAACGCCCGACATGCTGCAATCACTCGACGCGGCCGCCGCGACTGTTCCCGAAGTACAGGCGCGACGTGCCGCACGCGCTGAGCGGCTCGGGGGTAGAAGCGGCACCGCAAGCCGAGCCGCTGACCAAGCGCCGTATCGAGCAGATCGGTTACGCCTTGCGCATTCAGGCGTTCGAGAACGCCAAGTTCCGCGCCGACCAGGGCCAGAAGATGACAGTTACCGAGCGGTACGACTGCGACGAACTCGTCAAGTTTGCCCGCGCCATCGAGAGCGAAGTCCACGCCTGCGCCGCCACTCCCGAGCGCCCAGCGGAACCGGCAGAGCTGCCCGCCGTGCTGTTCGACGGTCGCGCGGTCTACGCAGAATTGGACGTGAAGGCGCACAGCCGCACCAGTGCCGACAACGTAAGCGATGTGCTCGACGCCGTGGTCCGGCTGCTCCGCAAGGAAGGCGCCACTGCCCGCGCTGCGGAAGGGGACGCGCTTGACGCGGCGCGGTATCGCTGGTTGCGCCATGCGGACCTTGATGCCCTCGCCGTTGGGAATTGGGGAACCGGCCAAGTCTACGAAGGTGTGAAATTCGATGACGCCATCGACCGTGCCATGGCCGACCAGCAGGTCGGCGCGCAGAAAGGCAACCCATGACCCCCGGCGAGAAGCGCTGCATCTTCGGTGTCGCGGCCGGCTGCGCGATCTACCTAGGCGCCGTCGTGTTCTTCGCTCTGGCGTTCCCGAGCCCGAACACCGCCGAGTGGACCCACCACTGCCAGCGCTGGGGCGGGCCAGCAGTCCCGAGTGGAAAACCAATTTGCGTGCCGCGTGAGAGCGGCGAGAAAGGAAAGTATGAGCGATAACCTCAAGCCAGCACCGGCCACAGCCGCGCCGTCGCAGATCGTGGGCGGGCCAGGTTGGGCAGAAGATGTCACGTTTAACGCGTTCTGGTACAGCCACATGGACGGCGACCAGATGACGGGCTACCTCTCGCACATCCATTACTCGACCGCGAAATACATCTGGGACGCCGCACTTGCCCGCGCTGAATCTCGGGCAGAGCCGGAGGCTTCGGGCACCTCGATCTACCAAGCCATGGCGCTGACCGCGCTCTCCATCAGGGAGCAGCAAAATGCGGTCGATGCTGCCCGCTCCGTCGTTGCTGACGCCCAAGGCACCCAAGCCGAGCGCGCACAGCCGGCCGGCGAGACCATGGACCACGACCAGCTCGGGAAGCTGGGCAGGCACTACGAGAACACGAAGTAGAAGGAGGGCGATACGATGGGGGTCTTTTTGACAGCCGACGACCTGGCGGAGCTCACCGGCCGCCGCATGAAGTCGAAGCAGATTGAGGCGCTGCGCCGCATGGGCCTGCCGTTCCATGTGAACGCGGCCGGTAAGCCTGTGGTGGCAACGGCAGCAGTTGAGGGAAGAAAGGCGCCGCCGGCGCCGCCGAAGATTTGGGAGATGCCACGACGTGGGTAGGAAGCCAAGCAAGAATTCGAACCTGCCGCCGCACATGCGAAAGCGCGTGCAGCGCAGCGGTCGGACCTTCTATTACCTGGACACCGGGTCCAAGCCGCGCAAGGAGATTCCGCTCGGCGATGACTATATCCTGGCCTTGGCGAAGTATGCCGAGCTGTACCAGCAGGAGGATGCCGCCGAGCAGGCGACGTTCGGCGACGTGATCGCGCGGTACCGGCGCGAGGTGCTGCCGACACTGTCGACGAACACGATCCGGACGCACACCTCGGACATGAAGCACCTAGAGAAATCGTTCGCCGAGGCGCCGCTGAACCAGCTCCGCCCGGTGCACATCAAGAACTTCTTGACCGACCATAAGGACAAACCGACCACGGCGAACCGTTGCAAGCGACTGTTCTCCACACTCTGGAACCACGCCCGCGGTTGGGGCTACACCGATGCGGAGAACCCTTGCACGGGCATCATGGGGCATGCGCTGAAGAAACGCGAGGTGTACGTGACGGACCAGGTGTTCGATGCAGTGCGCTCGTGCGCGAGCGAGCCGCTGCGCGACACCATGGATTTCTCCTACCTGACCAGCCAGCGGCCAGCCGATGCGCTGAAGGCGCGGACGGACCATATTGTCGCCGGCATGCTTGAGGTCGACCAGGGCAAGACCGGGAAGAAGTTGCGCATCGCGATCACGGGCCAGCTCGCCGAGCTGATCGCGCGCATCCAGGTGAAGAAAGCGGCGCACAAGACGGTGCACGGCCAGCTGCTGATGGCGCGCGACGGCAAGCCGATGACGAAGCAGATTCTGCGCGACCACTTCGCCAAGGCCAAGGAAGCGGCGGCAGCGAAATACCCGCACCTGGCCGACGCCATAAAGCAATTCTGGTTCTACGACCTGCGGGCGAAGGCGGCCGATGACACTTCTGACGACCGCGGCGAGCAAGCAGCAAGCGATCTGCTGGGCCATGACAGTGTCAAAACCACACGCCGGCACTATTTGCGCCGTGGTAAAATCGTGACCCCTGTGAAGTGATTTGCGGAGCAGGATTCTTTTTTGCGGAGCGCGCCCGCGATCAATAAAGCAAGAAAGTCTTACAAATCAACGCACTGCCCATAGCTCAGTTGGATAGAGCATCAGCCTTCTAAGCCGATACAGAAACGCGTCAACCATGCGGGTTTCGGTCGGTTTTTCGCTCCGCAAAACACTTTCCGATAGTTGATTCTTTGCCCCGTAATCGAGGCCGGAAATAGCGTTTGCGGAGCAGATTTTCGCCATTTCGAGCACTTTTGAGCAGGCTCACCCGGCGCCACGACCGGCGGCGCTACCTTGGCGGCATGACCCCTCACGACCCTTCAAGACCTAACCGCGACCTGGCGCGCGCCGTCGACCTGGCCGTCCAGCTCACCCGCATTCGGGGCAAGCTGGCGGCGGCCGTCTTCCTCATGGCCTATGGCGCCGACCTGCGCGTTACTGCTCGGGTGCTGGCGGAGCCGGATCGGCGCCGGCCGGTGGCGCCGCCGGTGCGGGCATCACGATCCGCCCTTCCTCGGTGCTGAACAGGTGAACGTCGCCCTGCGAGGTGGCAAGGTAGAAGTCCATCAGGGCACCTTCGTCAGGGCTTCGCACTTGTCGAAGCGCTGCTCGAGCCGCTCGTATCGCCGCACGAGTCCCGCAATTGCTGCTCCGTAGCCGAGAACGTCAGCAGCAGCCTCTGGCACAAGCTCCTGTCCTGGTCCGTCAAGCGCAGGTCCGCCGGCAGCGGGTCGATCGCCGGCCGAGGCGGCGCCCGGTACTGGCCCTGAGGCTGGGCAGCGCAGGCTGTCAACACCAGCGCGCACGCGGCGCTGAGCAGCTTCGAGGGATGCAGCATGTTCTTTCTCCTTTGTGAAGGCGTCGGCGTCCCGCGTGCGCAGCTTGGCGCGCAGGTCCGACTCGGTTTGGCGGGCCGCCGCGGTGGCCTGCTCGAGCGCGGCGTCGCCGGCGGCAACGGCCGCGTCGTAGCCGAGCTGGTACACGTGGTCGTGGTACGTGGCGCCCGCCCAGATGAGCATTCCGGTGCATGCCAGGCCCAGCCCGACCAGGATGGCGTCAAGCAGCTTCACGGCGCACCTCCGGCAGTTGGTCGTACTGCGCCATGTTCCGGCCGCGCATCACTTTTATCAGGGTTTCGGCGTAGTTCGGATCGGTCGCGTAGCCAGCCTTTGCCATGGCGCGCGCCCAGCCTTCGCCGGTCGTCTCCTTGAAGCAGGCGGCGTAGCGTGGGTTCCTGCGGAAGAAGTCGGCGCGGTCGGCGATGCTGTCACCCATGCTCGGGTAGGCCCGGAACTTGTCGACGATGGCGATGCGCTTGCCGCCGATCACCTCATGCGTGTGCACGTCGACGGCTGGCCCCTTCCAGGCGCGGTCCGCCTTGATGCCGAAGAGGTTGTTACCCGGCGCGCGAGCGCCCCAGCCGGATTCGAGCGCGGCCTGGGCCAGGGTGAAGCTGGCTGGGATGCCGGTGGCGCGCTGGCAGGCCTGGGCGGCCGGCACCAGCATGGCGAGGAAAGCGGTCGGGGGCATCAGATCACCTCCTTCACGTCGCGCACGATCTCGGCCAGGTCGGCGCCCTTGCGCTTCTCCAAGAACAGGAACAGCGCGCGCACCAGGGCCCAGGCCGGCAGCCCGCATGAGAACACGACGGCCAACATCGCCACCATGCCGAACGGGTCCTGCACCCAGTGCTGGATGCCCAGGTAGCGCACCAGGGCGGCGCCGCCGCCGAGCGAGCCCACCAGCGTGCACACGAGCGCGACGCGCCACTCCTGGTCCGATTGCGGCCGGGTCATGCTCATGACGACGAATGCCGCCAGGCCGGCGCCTATCGCGCCCATACCGGCGAGGCCGCCGATGATCTTCCAGCCTGCTACGCCGGCGGCTGTGCCGGAAATGGGTTCGCTCATTTGTTGTTCTTTCATTATGTGAATGGGTGTTGTGCTGGCCGAGCGGCCAAGAAAAACCGCCCGAAGGCGGCGGTATTTAGGGGTCGTATGCCCAGGTCAGCGACACGGTTACGACGCCCGAGGAGGCTGTCGCACCGGTCTCGTCCGTCACGTCGCAGCGGGCCTGCACGTCGGCCGAGCCTGTCGAGTACCTGGCGTAGCTCTTTGAGGCCCCGAGTTGCGAAGACGTCGTGCCCGAGATCGAAGCGCCGCCGGGGTTGCTCAGCACTACCCACCGGTACTGCTTCGCGCCCTTGCCGCCGCTGACGTTCGCGGCGGCCGTGCCGTTGACGGTGCCCGCTGAGGCCGCACTGTTCTTGAAATCGCTGCTTGCCGTTGCGGTGACGGTCATCGGCAAGTAGGAGCTCTTGCCGTAGAGGTCGCTCAACGAGATTGGCCCGGACGGTACGCCGGCCAGGGCACGCACGTCTGCGTCGCCAAGACTGATGGGGTAGGCCCGGCCCGGGTTGCTGGTGCGCAGCTCGGCCATTACGTCCGAAAGGCTGATCGGCGGAGTCGTTCGGATCGTCATTGCGTCTGCCTGATGTTGATGACTTCGAGGCCGTACGACGTGAATTTGCCGACGAGGACGTTATTGCAGACGATGCCGATCTGACCATCCCCGATGTGGTAGAAGCCCGTGTCGTCACCGCCGTCGTTGACGAAGGCGATGCTTGGCTTGCTCTGGCTTCCTTCGGCGAACAGCACCGGCCCGGTCATCGTGCCGCCGGATTTCGGCAGGTAGCTGTTCAGCGCGGACGGCGCGAGGCGGCTGTTGAACGAATTCCAGTCGCCCTTGCTCAGGTAGCCGTCTGTCAGCATGCTGGCCGCTACCGGCCCGGTGCCGCTGATGCGCTGGTACGCCATGCACTTCCAGTTGCCGGCGCCCAGGCTCTTGAAGACAGCTACGTCGCCGGCAGTGGTGACGATGTTCGCAGCGCCTGGGAGCTGGATCGCAGAGCTGTGCGTGAGCGTCAGCGCGCCGGTGAAGCTCACCCAGCGGACGGTGCCCTCTGCAGTGTTGTCGAACGCGGTGATCGTGGTCGTGCCGGTAATCGTGATGTTGATCGCCGCCGGGAAGCCGATGTTCACGGTCGCGGCAGACGGCAGGGAGACGGTCGGGCCAAGCAGTTGGTCGAACAGTTGGCGAATGAACGATGCGTGGGCGCGGAGGTAGTCGTCAATCGTGCCCCGGACCGGCTCGGTGCCGGCTGGGCTGTTCTCCGAGGCGACCTTGCTCAAGTCGGAAATATTGGACGGTACTGGCATTATGTTATGCTCCAGGTAATAAAAAAGCCCGCACGGGGCGGGCTTCTGGGGATGCGATGGAATTCACCGACTGGATGTGGTACAAGTTTTGGGCGCTGCTGGCCCTCGCTTTCGTCTATAACTTCTGGCTCGGCTTCAGGGGCGGTCCGAACCCAGCAGCGGCGCAGCACGAGCCAGAGGCTGGTTCAACCGAGGGCTCAGCAGCAGGCGCTCCAAAGCAGTTGGACCACCCATAGCGGCCTGGCGCGCCAGCGCGGCACGCGCCAACTGCGGGTCCAGCATCATGTCGACCAATTGCCCGCGGATCGCATCGTCCGCGCCGCTATACATCAGTTTGCCGGCCTGGCCCACGACCATCCCGAGCTTGTTTTGTGCGACACGCCCCGCACCGCCAGGAAGCAGCGACGCCATGATGTTGTTGGTTGAAAGGTTCTGGAACGTATTTGATCCAGCGGACTTGCCAGCATTTACACGATCTTGGCGCAACAGGTCCAGACGAATGGCCTGAAGCCGCTTCAACTGTTCCTCGGTCACCGACTTGGCCGGATTGACGCCCGGGGCTTTGCGCAACTTTTCCAGGCTCTGGATTGCGTTGGTCACCTTATTCAGCGTCATGGTGCCATTTGCAGTGGTGAGATTCAGGCCTTGCAGCGCTTCCATGGCATTGCCGGGCTGGCTCATCTCGGCGAAGGTCTGCCGCGCATTCCCATACAGAGGTGAAACTTTCGCCAGTTCGTCGGCCAGCTTGTCGCGCATATTCATCACGGCCGCACTTGCGTTACGCCCCATCGCCGACTTCGCAGCCGGGTTCAGCGCATCGTCGAGCGCGAGCTTGATGTAGTGCAGGCCTTCCAGCGACTGCAACGGATCGTCGAGTTTCACGCCGTGGTCGGCGGCAAGGCGCCTTGCGCTTTCGGCGGCAGCCCTAAAGCCTGGCCGAGCCATCAGCTCACGCAAGCCCGGCGTGGCCAGGTCTTCGCGGGCGCCAGATAGGCCGACGCCCTTGAATGGCGCGCGGGTACGCTGCGCGGTGGTGGCCAGGTCCTGGCGCATAGCATCGGCAGCGAATGCCCGGCCGTACAGCGCATCGGCCGCGTCGTCGCGTGCGGCGTTGGATGCCTGCAGGGCGGCGGCATCACCTGCGATGTCGTCGAAAGCGGAGACGCGCGCCGCAGTGTTTAGGCCCTCACGCTCGACAAAAGCGTTCGGCCGCAGGTCGCGACTTGCGCGCTGCAAGCTTGCGATTCCTGCGTTTCCCGTTGCCTCAGCCAGCGTTGGCCGCGACCCGGCTACCAGCTCGGACGAATTGATCGTCAGCGGGCCGCCTTCCCCAAACTGCTGGATGATCTTGACGGCGATGTTCTCCTGGCCGGTTTTTGTCAGCGGCTGTACCAGCGACTTTGCGGCGTTGCCGAGGTAACGGCCGGCCTTGCCAATACCGGCCAGGGCAGGCGGCAGGGCGGCGCCAATCAGCGCACCGGTGCCGGCATCTTCGGGGTGGACCAGCGCCGCCGACGCCCCGCCAGCGATTGTGCCGCCGGCCAGGCGCGTCCCCATGTTCGCCGCCTTCGTGGCGCGGGAAGCGTTTGCGGCCAGATTCGCGCCGGTACGCATGCCGCCCGACGCTGTCGCCGTCGCCAAACGGGTAAGCGCGGGCGCCGCCGGGGCGAGGCGCGGCAGGGCGGCCAGTGACCTGATGCCGCCAGCCGCCGCGCCGCCTACGGGCAGGGTGACCGCAATGTTCCCACCAATGCGCCCGAGGTTGAAAGCGGCCGAGTCCTTGTTCTGCTCGGTCAGAGCTTCGAAGTCGGCATTACGGGTGCGCGACCACTGCGAAATGTCCGGCACGCGCTCGCGATGCTCGACTGGGAGCGCGCTGCGGATCGCGTCGGTGGCCTTGCCTGGTAGGTAGGACATCACATTTAGCGCGGTGTTGCCCAGGTCGGCGACGCCGAGACCAGCACCGGCGAGCGCGCGCTTCGTCGTGCTGTCGCCGCCGGTCGGCGTGCCACGGTCGAGCTTCAGGCGTCCAGGCGTTTGCGCCGCCGACTCCGCTTCCAGGCGGGCGCGGAATTCGAATTCTTCCTGTTCGGTCATTTTCCTTGACTCCGTTTCCATTCTTGGTAACGCCGCTCTTTCTCGGCATCGGCGTATGCTTGCGTCGCCGGTGCTGCCTTCTTCGGCAGGTCCTTCACGTCCTTGATCGGGCCGTGCTGCTTGTCAACCGCCCGCGCTGCCGGCGAAAGAAACTTGTCGAAGTCCGTGCGACCAGTGCTCACTTCGTACTGCTGCTGCAGCCCGTGCAACTGGCCGCGCATCAGTTCCTTGTAGGTGCCGATGACGCCTTTCAGCTGAGCCGGGCTGTTGGCGGCCGCAATCACCTTCGCCGCCTCCTCGCGGTCGTGTACGCCGCCGCCGGTGCCGACGATGGCCTTCACCACCTCGTCAGCGACAACCTTCTTTGCTGCTTCGAAGTTCGTCGGGGCCGGATTACCGGTCTGCGACTTGAAGTAGTTCGACGCCCGGTTCAGCGCCTGAGCGTCGCCGTTGTGCAGCGCGTCGGCCAGCTCATCCAGGGTGTTGAGGTGTGAGATTGAGACGTTGAACGAGCGCACGGTGCTGCCCAAGCGGCCGTCCGAGAACGACTTGACGGCAGCATTTTCAGCGGCGACTTTCCCTTTGTTCGTCATCTGGTCGCGGCGCTGCTGCTCGGGGTCGACTCCGTATTTCAGCTCCGCCGCCTTGTTCAGGATCGCCGAGCGGCCGGCAGCCGCGTTCTTGCCCATGCCCATCGGCGGCAGCGTGCCGTCGAAGTTGTAGCGCGCGGCAGCGTTCAGGATCGCATCGGCACTGATCGGCGCCTGCTCGTCCGCCTTCGCGCGCGCATCGGCCATGTTCTGGCCGCGCCGTGCAGTATCGGAGCTGAGCTGCGCATCCGGGCTGACCGTGTTTTTGACCGTGCTGCGCACCTCGCCGGTGAACTGATCTTGGCCGATAGTGTTTCCGCCGGTGTTTGCAAAGTGCAGCTTCTCCAGGTCCGGCGCGAAGCCCTCGACCTGCTTGGTGCGGCCGTCGTCGTAGACGTTCGCCATGACGCGCTTGCCGTCGACGGTCAGCGCACGCTGTTCCTTGAGCTTCGGGCGCAGCTTCTCGGCCAGGTCGTAGTAGGCCTTCGCCTGGGTAGGGCGCCCGGCCTGCGTGAGGCGATCGCCGTAGGCAAGGTAGGTCTGCACCAGGTCCTGCTGGGGTCCCGCGGCTGGGCCGCCGCTGCCTCCCTGCGCGCCACCGATGCGCGGCAGGCTGGCAGGCGGACCCATCGGCGCCGCAGGACCGCCGGCCAGAATCTTCTGGAGCTGCATCGGCTCGTCGAGCTTGGCCTGCGTCTCGCGATTCTCCAGGTCCCAGCGCTTCTGTTGCGTCGCCATGAGCTGCTGTTGCTGCTGCTGCGCCAGCGCGCCGTGATAGCCCTGCGAACCTGCCATCAGGCCGTCGCCCAGGATGCCGCCGAGGTTGCCCCGGCCTCCGAGCAGCGAGGCACCAAACGCCAGCAGGCCCTGGCGCGCGGCCGCGTTCTTGTTCGGATCTTCCGGGAGCCAGTTCGGCAGGTAGTTACCGAGGATTGCCATGTGTTCTCCTATTGACCCATCATTCGACGCAGGGCCATCTGCTCGTCGAGGCGCTTGAAAATGCTGGTGTTCGATCCGCCCAGCATCGTGCGGCGCCCTGTGCCCGGCATCGAGTCAGGCGTGATCGGGTCGAACTGTCCCTGGAAAATCGGCTGCGGCGGCGGAGCCTGACGTTGCGGGGGCTGGCCGCCGCCCATTGCCTTGTTCACGGTGTTGTAGGTACTCAGCGCCTTTCCTGCTCGCCCCATGGCTGACCCGCTCTCGAGGTTGGCAAGTGCATTCCCGGTTGCGGGGTTGTAGCCCGACTGGCTTGCGGCAACCGCATTCATGGCCGCTTCGCCTTGCGCTGCCGTGTAGCCAGGCTGACTTGCCGCGATGGCGTCGAGCGACGACATGCCGGCCGTGGCTTGGCCACCGGCGCCTGTTGCCGCGCCACCGCCGCCGGCTAGCATGCCGCCGCCAGACCCACCAGCCGCGCCGGCGCCGCC
>VYKR01000036.1_pt1 | contig 37606 bp, 54 predicted proteins | sample 5109561 | NCBI WGS metagenome assembly VYKR01 (sample SAMN12291799, study PRJNA351875) | freshwater metagenome | isolation source: freshwater lake | place: USA: Michigan, Ford Lake | collected 2015-08-15
CAAGAGTTGTCAAACAATCCGAAACTGGTTTGGAGAAATAATTAGTTATTTCGAGCAAAGGACAACGAATGGGGTGGTCGAGGGAATCAACAATAAACTTAAACTAATAAAACGAAGAGGCTATGGCTTGAGAAACTTTCGGAATTTTTGGGTTAGAAGTATGTTATCTTGGCATCTTGTCTGTTGATTTAGCATAAAGAGTAACGAAGAGCCTAAAATCGGAAGTAATGCCCAATTTTAGCAGAGAGTTTCCCTTTAAAAATCCCAACTCAGTAGATTTACAAAAATGAGATGCACCCCCTGTTACCTCTTGTTCTTGGTCAAAGGATCGGCTAAGATTGTGATAGACAATTTCCAGTTAAAGAGATGAATCAATTAAAACCCAAACTTGTCAATTATCCAGATTGGGATCGAAAAGAACAAATTAAACGAAATCGTTCGGCTTTGGCTATCTTAGAACAAAGACGACAAAAACGGTCACAAATAACCGATGAGCAAGACCAAGAAATTTCCCAGTGTTTGCTCAATTTTCAGACTGCGATTGATAATGCTCGTCCTTTGGGTTCAAAGCTTTATAGCCAAGGATGATTGTCTTTATCGATTCGGGGGTTTTGGGTTGATTAACTCATCCTAAAAAAGCGGGTAAACTGGGAAGACTGGCTTTATTCACTTTTGTCTAAAGGCGTTTATGTAGTTAGTTCCGATATCTATGATTATGAAGTCAGAAGAAGCCTATTATTTAGAATCGGTCAAGAAAAATTACTTTAATAGCCTAGATAATCTTAATGAATTACGCCATGTCATTGATTTTTTAAATTTAGATACCGAGGTGATGTTAGCATCGTCACAAATTTGGGTAGAAACTGGAAAGATTGGCAAACAAACGGCTGATAATTCCAATATTGACGTAGATATTACTATTCTTGCTCATTGGCAGTTATTAAAAAAACAATATCCGAGTCGTTATCTAGTCATCGCTACTACCAATGTCAAACATTTTCAGGGATTCGCAGAAGCTTTAAATTGGCAAGATATTAACCTATAACAGCTTTAAGCTTGATCATTTTTTCACTTTAACTACTTAATCTTATGCAGTTTATTGATCGCGCCGAAATAGAAGTGGAAGGGGGTAAGGGAGGTGATGGAATTGTCGCTTTCCGTCGGGAAAAATACGTCCCCGCCGGCGGTCCGGCCGGAGGTAATGGGGGAAAAGGTGGTTCGGTGATTTTTGTGGCGACTCAGAACCTGCAAACCCTGCTAGATTTCCAGTATAGTCGCTATTTTAAGGCCGATGACGGTAAACGGGGCGGTCCGAACAACTGCACCGGAGCCAACGGTAGCGATCGCATTATTAAAGTTCCCTGTGGTACAGTGGTTTACGATCTCGATAGCGAGGAAATTATCGGCGATTTGGTCACTCCCGAACAGACTTTAATCGTCGCTGCCGGAGGAAAAGGGGGATTAGGCAACCGCCACTTTTTAAGCAATAATAACCGCGCACCCGAATACGCTTTACCCGGTTTAGACGGAGAAAAACGCCATTTACGCCTAGAATTGAAGTTATTAGCGGAAGTGGGACTGATCGGGCTGCCCAATGCGGGAAAATCCACCCTAATCTCCGCCGTTTCCTCTGCTCGTCCCAAAATCGCCGATTATCCCTTTACGACTCTTATCCCTAACTTGGGAGTGGTACGCAAACCCACAGGAGACGGGACGGTATTCGCCGATATTCCAGGATTAATCGAGGGAGCGCACCGAGGAATCGGCCTAGGACACGAATTTTTGCGCCATATCGAACGCACACGCCTGTTAATTCATCTTGTCTCCTTGACAGCAGAAGACCCGATCTCCGATTATCAAATTATCCAAGGGGAATTAGCCGCCTATGGTCGAGGCTTAGAAAAGCGATCGCAAATACTGGTTTTCAACAAAATTGATGCTGTGGACGAGGAAACGATAGATAACTATCAAAAGCAGTTTGCTAAAATAACCAATGCCGAGATTTTGACTATTTCCGCCGTAACAGGAGCCGGATTAACCACTCTACTCGCCAAAGTTTGGCAGCAATTAGAGCAACTGGAGAGGGTCGAGGATGAAACCCCTTCCCTGTTTTCCTAAAATCCCTCGTTAGTTGTTGAGCTGCCGGGGTGCAGGTGGTCGGCGATTGCTCGGCCTTCTTTCCGTACCTTCAAAGTTACCATTAGAACGACGGGTGCGGCGCTGTTCGCCTTCATTTTCGGACGCATAGACTTCTAGATAAAGAGAACGACCCGCACTCGCGGCCGCCATTTCTAGGGTAGTTCTAATCGCCTGTAAATTGCGTCCTCCCCGGCCGTAAACTTTGCCTTTATCGGCATCATCGAAGGCTACACGCAGCCAAAGACGTTGATTTTCCTTACAGCGCTCGATATCCAATCTCAGACTGGCCGGATCTTCCAAAAACGGCTCGATAATAAATTTCACCAGTTCGAGATAATTGGGGGTACTAGGCATTGATTTTCTCGAAAATTTTCTGTTTGGTGAGAATGCTGCGCACGGTGTCCGTCGGTTGCGCTCCTTGTTGTAAGCGTCGGATGATTCCTTCTTCATCCAGACGTACTTCATCGGTGCGGGGATTGTAGAATCCTAATTCCTCTAAGGGACGACCATCGCGACGACTGGTGCTAACGGCCGCAACGATACGATAACTGGCTTCGCGTTTTTTACCAAAGCGTTTTAGACGTAATTTGATCATGGTTACTCAAAAATTCTTCTTTCCGATTCTAACTCATCCCGGCGGTATTTCCACAAGTGGCGATCGAGGAAAGGGTCGGCAGTCATTCGATATTATTGAAAATAACGCCGAAAACGAGGGTCTAAATGGTCTTTTTTGCGGCGATTACAGCATAAACAAAGGGTTTGCAGGTTACTAATGTCGTTACTGCCACCTAAAGCTAAGGGAATTATATGATCTATGGAAAGTTGGGCTAATTTTTCGGGTTTACCGCAACTCTGACATTGATAATTATCCCTTTGATAAACATATTTTCTCACTTCGATCGGAATCGGTATTCTCGGAGTTTTTGCCATGATAATTACAGCAGGAGGCAGCCTAGAGGTGATTGCTTTAATTTATTTTCCTCATTACCTAATTAGGTTTTCAGGAATTGAAGTTAGTTTTTTCTGGATTTTCTCGCAGCATTTGCCGAATTTCCTCTAGGGGTGATTCTGGTTCTTGCTCAATTGTGCTTTCTTCGGGAATAAATTCTAGGGTAATTTTTATTTGACGAGTTTCATTTAAATGCTCAAATCCCTGTTTTTGTAATTCCCGCAGAAATTCGTCATCATAATCTGGACGTTCAGGTGTTTTTTTAGGCAGTTTTTCTAAAACACTAGAAAAAGTACATTCTCCATAAGTTTTAACTTTTCCTGTTCTCCAGTCTTTCTCCCCCCGTATTAATAATTTACAATTCTTCCCTTCACTCGGATAATGAACCCATTCAATTTTATTAATTTGACCAAATAGAGAAGACCTATCTGCCATATTTGTTGTTAGTCTTCCAGAGGAAGTATATTGGCAAATATACTTCAAAAAATCTGCTTGGATTTTTTCCCTAAATTTTCTCACTAAAATAACTTCTTCATCTTCAAACATTAATACACTATTATCATCTTCGATAATGATTTTCCGAGAGTTGTTAAAAGTATCAAAATTCATTTTTTTGCTCCTTAATTATTCCCTATCCAATCATAATAACATACAAATTTACTCTAGGGGTGATTCTGGTTCTTGCTCAATTGTGCTTTCTTCGGGAATAAATTCTAGGGTAATTTTTATTTGACGAGTTTCATTGAAATCGTTAAAGCCTTGATTTCTGATTTCTTTAAGTAAAATACTACCTTCACTAGAATTATGATGTATATACGGACTTTTTGAAAGTTTTTCTAAAACACTAGAAAAAGTACATTCTCCATAAGTTTTAACTTTTCCTGTTCTCCAGTCTTTCTCCCCCACTATTAATAATTTACAATCCTTCCCTTCACTCGGATAATGAACCCATTCAATTTTATTAATTTGACCAAATAGAGAAGAACTATCTTGCATATCTGTTCGTAGTCTTCCATGGGAAGTATATTTGCCGATATAGTTTAAAAAATCTGCTTGGATTTTTTCCCTAAATTTTCTCACTAAAATAACTTCTTCATTTTCAAACATTAATACACTATTATCATCTTCGATAATAATTTTCTGAGAGTTGTTAAAAGTATCAAAATTCATTATTTTGCTCCTTAATTATTCCCTATCTAATCATAATAACATACAAATTTTCTCTAGGGGTGATTCTGGTTCCAGTGGGCTATTTTCGGGAATAAATTCTAGAGTAATTTTTATTTGACGAGTTTCGTTTAAATGCTCAAATCCCTGTTTTTGTAATTCCCGCAGAAATTCGTCATCATAATCTGGACGTTCAGGTGTTTTTTTAGGCAGTTTTTCTAAAACACTAAAAAAAGTACATTCTCCATAAGTTTTAACTTTTCCTGTTCTCCAGTCTTTCTCACCCAGTATTAATAATTTACAATCCTTCCCTTCACTCGGATAATGAACCCATTCAATTTTATTAATTTGACCAAATAGAGACGACCTATCTCCTGTTAGTCTTTCATGGGAAGTATATTTGCCGATATAGTTTAAAAAATCTGCTTGGATTTTTTCCCTAAATTTTCTCACTAAAATAACTTCTTGATTTTTTTTGAGATTTTCATGTGATCTTAATCCCTGAGAATTAAAATATTAATCTAGCTAAAGTAATAAGTGTGTTAGTTTTCGCTAACACACCCAAAATTAAGATTAGATTTTTTACCCTTCTCTAACCGTAAACTTTCCCATAATACTCTTGATATTCTTTGGATAACAAAGGTTGCCACCAATCCCGATGATCGAGATACCATTGAATGGTTTTTCTTAATCCCCCCTCTACCGTTTCTTGAGGTTGCCAACCTAATTCAGTGCGAATTTTACTGGCATCAATAGCATACCGGCGATCATGTCCGAGGCGATCCTTGACAAAAGTAATTAAATTCCGAGCGGGTTTCACGGGTAAATCGGGAGCTAATTCATCCATTAACTCACATAACATCCTGACTAAATCGATATTTTTTACCTCATTATTTCCGCCAATATTATAGGTTTCTCCTGCTTTGCCTTTGTGAATAACTGTATCTAAAGCTTGACAATGATCCCGCACATATAACCAATCTCGAACATTTTGACCATCACCATAAACGGGTAAAGGTTTACCCAAAAGAATATTAATACACATCAAAGGAATTAACTTTTCGGGAAAATGATAGGAACCATAATTATTAGAGCAATTAGTAATAATTGTCGGCATTCCGTAGGTATGAAAATAAGCTCTCGCTAGATGATCACTCCCCGCTTTTGAGGCAGAATAGGGACTATTAGGAGCATAGGGAGTAGTTTCGGTAAAAGCCGGATCATCCACTCCTAAACTGCCATAAACCTCATCGGTGGAAACGTGCAGAAAACGATAGTTATCGGGTTGATAATTACTTAACCAATGTTGCCGAAAACTTTCTAATAGAGTAAAAGTTCCCACCACATTAGTTTGCACAAAAGCTCCAGGACCAAGAATCGATCGATCCACATGGGATTCGGCGGCAAAATGGGCAACTGTATCGATATTTTCACCGGCAAATAATTGATCAACTAAAGCTCGATCGCAGATATCCCCTTGCAGAAAACGGAAATTCTTTCTATCTTTCAGTGTCCCTAAATTATTCAAATTGCCCGCATAGGTAAGAGCATCAAGAACAATTACACGATCCTCAGGATAATTCTCGCACCAATGATGAACAAAATTCGAGCCGATAAATCCTGCTCCACCAGTAACTACTATGCTTCTAGCTTGATTTTCTGTCGCCATGGCCACCTCTAGCAAAAGTTCGCTACTTATTTTAGGCCTTTTTGCTTCACACTTCTTCATCAAAAGTGATCCGATCAGAGTGATAATCCGGCGGTTCAACGTGAATTAAAATTCTCACAGGGCTAAATTGTTGGGTTAATCTTGCTTCCACCGCTTCCGTGATTGCGTGAGCAGTTTCCACATCTTGAGCGGAGACAACTAGGTGCATTTCTATAAATACCTGTCTTCCCACCACTCCCCGAGACGCGATCGCATGACAATTAAGCACCCCCGGCACCTCCAGGACAATTTGATGAATCACTTCAGGAGCGATCGCCATTTCATCCACTAACAAAGGTAAATTCTCCTTGAGGACTTTCCAACCACTGCTAAACACCAAAAAAGCGACAGGAAAGGACAAAATCACATCTAACCATTGTAATTGGGGAATATTAGCCGTATTGCCCACCCAAACCCCAACTAACCCCAATAAAACTGTAATTGTCACCCACACATCACTCATGGTATGACGAGCATCGGCAATCAAAATCACACTACCGACACGCTGCCCCACCGATCTCTCATAGTAGGTGACAAAAATATTCACTCCTAAAACGATAATTAATAGCCATAATTCAGAACCTGCAATCTCGACGGGTTTTCCTCCTTTGATAATACGCATGATCGCCCCTTGCAAGATTTCAAAACAGGCAATCCCCAAAAAGGCGGCGATCGCTAAAGCTCCGATCGCTTCGTATTTCAGATGTCCGTAGGGATGATCTCGATCGGGATAGGGAGAGGAAAACCGCATCGCTATCAGTCCCAAGACATTATTCGCACTATCGGTGACACTATGGAGAGCATCCGCTTGCAGACTCAAAGAACTAATTCTCAAACCCACCCCCGCTTTGATCGCCATAACCAACATATTCAGCAGCAGGGTGATCCAGAGAACTTTTTGGACAGTAGCCCGATTATCTTTTAAAACAGCCACAGGATTATCAGTTATCAGTTATCAGTTATCAGTTATCAGTGGGTAAGTTATCAGTTATCAGGGAAATTTCAACTAAAACCCCAAAACCCCAAAAACCCAACTACTTGAGGGTTGAAAAAGGGCAAAAATAAGGATTAAATTGCCTAAAGTCGGTAAATAGACCATTTAATTGATTATTATTCATTTTTAATTCTCCTGACTACTGACGACCGGCTACTGACCCTAACAACAATTTTTGATTTTTACAAGAGGTCTAGTCAACAACAATTGATCAACTCCCGAAATAATAGACTACCATCGGTCAAATTGAGCATCCGATCGGCGGCGCGTTCGGGATGAGGCATCATTCCTAGCACATTTCCTGCTTTATTGGTAATTCCTGCAATATTATTTAACGAACCGTTGGGATTTCCCGACTCATTTACCTCTCCTGTGGGAGTACAGTAACGAAAGAGAATTTGTCCGTTATCCTCCAGAGATTTTAACGTATCTTCTGCGGCATAATAACGCCCTTCCCCGTGAGCAATCGGCAAATTAAGTACCTGTTGCGGTTGATAACCTCGCGTCCAGACAGATTGATTATTTTCCACTTTTACCGGCACTCGATCGCAAATAAAATGTAAATCGCGATTACGAATTAAGGCACCGGGTAGCAGCCCAATTTCCGTTAATACCTGAAACCCGTTACAGATACCTAAAACTAATTTACCTTTTTCGGCTTCTTCTCGGACAGTTTTCATCGCTGGCGAAAATCTAGCGATCGCACCACAGCGCAAATAATCGCCGTAACTAAATCCCCCCGGCACCACAATCACATCCACATCCCCTAAATCCGTCTCTTGATGCCAAATATAGCGGGTAGGTTGCTGAAAAATCCCCTCTGTCACCGTTGCCACATCTCGATCGCAATTCGATCCCGGGAAAACAATAATCCCAAACTTCATAATTTTTAACTTGGTTAATTCATTGTGCAGAAAGCTCTCATCAGATGGGTGTTAGGGTGTTAGGGTGTTAGGGTGTTAGGGTATTAGTTGAATTTCCCCATTTCCCCATTTCCCCATTTCCCTATCCCCTATCTACTGACAATGCAAATCAAAGCGATAATTTTCAATCACAGGATTAGCCAGTAGTTGATCGCACATTTGATCCAATTGTTCGCGAGCGCTGGTTTCGTCCGCTGCTGTCACGGTAAGCTCAATATACTTACCAATTCGCACCCCAGCCACAGTATCATAACCCAATTGTTTTAATCCCGACTCTACCGCTGTACCCGCCGGATCGAGAACCGAGGGACGCAGGGTAACATAAATAAAGCACTGATAATTTTTTGGCATAGAATTAACTTTGATCGCTGACCTTTTTGATATGAAATCCCAACGCACCCGATCGCAAGAGCGCATTATCCACTTACTCAAAACCTTAAATCGGGCAGTATCCGCTCAAGAATTGTTTGTGGAACTCCGTCAGCGTGACCAAAATATGGGGTTAGCCACTGTTTACCGCGCCCTAGAATCCCTAAAATTACAGGGTGCAGTGCAGGTGAGAACCCTAGCCACAGGAGAATCCCTCTACAGTTCCCTTCAGCAGGATCAACACCATCTTACCTGTATTCATTGCGGTCGGTCTATCGTCTTTAATGAGTGTCCCGTTCACGAATTGGAAGAAAAACTCGAAAAATCCCATCAATTTAAGGTTTATTACCATACTCTCGAATTTTTTGGACTTTGCGATCACTGTCAACCTGGTTAAGTGTGGGCTGTACTACATTGAAACCACTGATCAGAAAAATTTTAGTACAAATGCTCGGACTGGCGACTCCAGTGCCGTCTTAGAACAGTTAAACTGTTGTTTGTCCCTGGGCTGTTTTAAGAGGGATTAACTCCGGCTGACTGTGGTGATGATGACTGTTGAGGGGGGATAACAAGGGGAAAAAGGGCTGATGTAAACTAATTAATTGAGCGAGGGTTTTCTTGAGATGGGTACGGGGAACGATCGCATCGACAAACCCGTGTTTTAATAAGTATTCCGATGTTTGGAAACCTTCCGGCAATTTCTCGCGCAAAGTCTGTTCAATTACCCGTTTACCGGCAAAACCGATAGTAGCCTTCGGTTCGGCGATAATAATATCTCCCAACATAGCAAAACTGGCCGTGACTCCTCCCGTGGTGGGATTAGTCAAGACGGGAATATAAAGTAACTTTGCTTCCCGGTGCCGGTTAAGAGCGCCAGAAATCTTAGCCATCTGCATTAAACTTAACATTCCCTCCTGCATTCTCGCCCCGCCGGAAGCGCAGATGATCACCAGGGGTAAACTTTCATCGGTAGCTCGTTCCGTCAAACGACAGAGTTTTTCTCCCACCACCGATCCCATGCTACCCCCCATAAAACGGAAGTCCATCACCCCTAAAGCTAAGGGTAAACCATCGATCGTCCCCGTTCCCGTCTGGACAGCATCCGTCAGACCGGTTTTTTCTTGGGTTTCCCGCAAGCGATCGCTATAGCTTTTCCGATCGCGAAATTTGAGGGGATCCGTCGGTCGAATCTGTTCATCAAGGCAATTCCAAGTATTAGCATCCACTAACTGGCGAATTCTTTCTTCACTTTCCACCCGATTATGATGACCGCAATCGACACAAACCAGTTGATTAGCTAATAAATCCTTCGTATAGGCCAAAACGCCGCAATTTGGGCATTTTGTCCATAAACCATCAGCTATTTCTCGTTCCTGTTGTTGTTGAACCTTGGGTTCTGTTTTTTGGCGATTTGCAAACCAATCAAATAGAGACATAGTTTAAAATAAAGATAATTTATCGACTTTCTTCTAGAGGACTTAATAACAAAAGTGCTGTCCAGCGATCTTGGGGACGGACTTGTAGGGCGGCCTGATGCCCCTGGCCGCAATAAATACCAGGGCCAATAGCGATAACGCGACTGGGGATGTCGTGAGCTTTGAGCATTTCCTGTAGCCAATCGGCTTCCCAACTACTGGGGGTTGTTCTAATGGTGATCCAAGACACGGAAGACTATTGTATCAAGATTTAATTACAGGATAACTTTTTTACAACAAAGGGAAAAAAATGGTTTGATAGGCTGAGATGATCTTATCACTCCAAAATACACTCATCAGAGCGCCGAGGGCAAGAAATGGACCGAAGGGTATAGCTTGTCTTTTTGCCATTTTACCCATAAAAATGCCCGTCATACCGATTACCGCCCCGATAGCGCAGGCCAGAAAAGCGGTGACTAATAATGCTTGCCATCCTAACCAAGCACCGATCATGGCCGCTAATTTCGCATCTCCTCCCCCCATGGCCTGTTGTCTGAGGGCAAAACTCCCCCCCCACCGGACCAGATCAAATAACCAGACTCCTAAAACCGCACTAGCGATCGCTGAAAAGAGATAGATAACACTTTGATTATTTTGCCAACCTAAAAGAGTTTGAAAAACTATCCCTAAAACTAATCCCGATTGGGTGAGGGAGTTAGGAAGCGTCATCGTGTCAAAATCAATCAAAGCTAAAGCTAATAACCAACTGAGGAGAATCCAATAGCCGAGGGTCTGCCAAGAAAAGCTAAAATCTCCTAAAACCAGACAAAATAATAAACCGGTAAAAGTTTCGATCGCTGGATAACGGACAGAAATCGGGGTTTTACACCAGCGACAGCGACCCCCCAGCCATAACCAGCCGAAAACGGGTATATTCTCGCTTTTACCCAACCTATGGTGACATTTCGGACAGTGGGAAGGAGGATAAACTAGAGATATCCCCTGAGGTAATCTATAGATGACCACGTTTAAAAAACTGCCCACCGAGGCACCAAAAGCGAAGACAAAGGCAAAAGTAACTAGATGAAAGAGGGTTTCCATAGATTCAAGGCTGAAATCCGATCACTTTCCTAGAATACCCGGTTAAGCTGCCTGCCTATCTAAAATTACCGGTTAAGACGGCATGGCAGCCCTTCGAGCATCATCATTAAGATAACTGCTATCATCCCTATTTTTGACGTTTTTGAACCCCCAAAAATTAATTATGCCAAAGGTCTCAAGGTTTTAATGGCTCGATAACTCAAAAATTAGAGTTCTAAAGCTGCCTTTAGCTTAGTTAGGGCCACAGTTTCCCTCTCGCTAACTTTCGGACTACCAGTGCCAAATAAACCGCTACCCGCCGCTGCCGCTACTGTCTCGGCACAATTATAAATAAATTCCTTGTACTCTTGCAGATCTTCGGGCGTTGCTTTCCCTCTCAACACCGCTACAGCATCATTAATTTTATCGATCGCCGTATCGACTGCCGTATCCGGTTGCAAATCGGCTGCTTTGATCTCCATTTTTGCTGGGGGATTAACTTGCGCTTTTTCTACGGCTTCCTGAGAAAATAGCGTCTGAATAATATCATTATTAGGATAATTTATGGCCGCCTCCGCCACTTCTTTCCCTAAAGCGGCAGCCTCGATCGCCGTGGAAATAATCCCCGCATCCACCATCGCCACCGCCATACCGGTAATCATGACTGCACTGGCAACTGTTGCTAATTCATCGGATGTGTAGTTCTCTGCTGTCATGCTCTTAATCTTTCCTTAAACTGGCAGATGGTTGATTAGTTTGTCATCGCCTATTATAGGGGAAAAGATGCCACTATCTCCCCTCTTAAGCATCCAGTAATAATACTTCAGGCTCATCCCTAAAGGTGAATTTTCTTCTGGGCTTTTTTGGTGGATAATTAGCGGGGATAACCCCACATAATGGGGGGTAAAACCGCACTATCAGCCCCAAGGACAACCTGACAAAATTAAATTATCCCAGTCAGCGAGGAAAAATTAATGAAACCGATTGTTGAATCTTTTTACAACTGGTACAGCAGCAAAATTACTCACCCTAAATATCGTTGGATTATCATTCTGGGAACTATGGTTTATCTTTTTAGCCCCCTCGATATTTCTCCTGACGTTTTCCCAATTATTGGTTGGATTGATGATGGGATTGTTCTCACCCTTTTAACCACGGAATTATCGCGATTAGTTCTTGATTATCGCACTCGCCGTCCAGGAGGAGTCAAGAATCAAACCGAAGTTTCTTCCCCAACCAATACCGTTGATACCGATGCCGTAGAAGTCAAAAGTTAGAACTCTGAAGTCTCAATTTTGACTTCTGAATTCAGGAGATTGCTGTTATTTATTCTCCCCCCGCAACGCACACGAAGTGGTCTTCCCACACCCTTCTCCCCACTTCCCCACTCCCCATCTCCCTAAACTGAAATCAAAGAACTATCGACGCTGGCTAAAAGTGTTTGCACCTCCTCATCGCTGGTTTGGGAAAAATCTTCGTACCAAAGAGAAATTGATCTCAATTCGTAGGGTTTATGTAGGCAAATTACTCGATCGACTAATTTTTCTAATTGATCACAGACTTCCGGTGGGGCAACAGGAACAGCAATAATAATAGCAGCGGGATTCCCAGCTTTAAGGGTCAGAATCGCCGCTTTAATCGTTGCTCCCGTAGCGATCCCATCATCTACTAGAATAATCGTTTTTCCCGTCAAGACTGGAAAGGGGCGTTCACCTCGATACAAGCGATCGCGTCGCTCTAATTCGAGCATTTCTTCCTTTGCTACCCGTTCCATCATCGCCTCCGATAGGTGCAAGTCGTCAACGATACTTTCATTGATTACCCGCACCCCATTTTGACCGATCGCCCCAAAAGCTAACTCTTTGCGCTCCGGTACACCTAATTTTCGCACCAAACACAGATCTAAAGGCAAGTGTAACCTTTGGGCAATTTCAAAGGCGATCGGAACCCCACCCCGGGGCAAAGCCAAAACTAGCACCCCAGCACTATTGGTATATTCTGTCAAGTAACTAGCTAATAGTCTCCCTGCTGATCGCCGATCTTTGAGCAGATAAGTCATAACTCCCTCCTAGGGGCTAATCCCCGTGGAGATCCCTAGTCTCCCCTGACTCTATTCTATATTTCTCCGCTCATCTCTAGCGGAAATGTTAAGAAATTTAGCGAAGGCTTGACATTTTTTCGGCTAACCGCAGTTTTTCCAGTCCGGAGATCGGCTAAAATCTTAGGCAAAAGGGTTTTGTAAAGTTAGGTAACAAACATGAATCAAAGTTTAAGTGATGCGCTAGAGCCGATCGCCGCTGCCTTTCGCAGTCTCGGAACTCCCGAACCGATCGTTCATTGGGGACATCCAGTCATGATGGGGATTGTGGTTTTAGTTATGGGTAGTTATACTGCCTATGCCGGTTGGCAAAGCCGTTTAAGCCAAGATGGGGAAGTAGTAGCCAAAAATCGGGCTGATCACCGCAAACTCGCCCCTTGGCTGTTTTTATTTATCGCTCTCGGTTACACCGGTGGTGTTTTATCCCTAGTCATGCAGAAACATCCCATCCTCGAAAGCAGCCATTTCTGGACAGGATCGATCGCGATCGGTTTACTAGCTTTCAATGGATTATTATCCCTCACTGGCTTCGCTGGCGGGAAAAAAGAACTTTTCCGGACTATTCACGCCTATATCGGCAGTATTGCCCTAATTTTACTGCTAGTTCACGGTGTTTTTGGTCTTCAGTTAGGATTATCTCTCTAGTTGGTTTATTCATGGCTTCGGGTGGGCCAATTCCCACCTAGAAATTTTTCACCACAGAAGACTGTGGCCAAGGCCAATAATTGAAGAAATCATGACTTTAAGCGCTATTGTCGGGATTCTGCGTTTAGAATTAACAGTTAATTCACCAAGAAGGTATCGTCACGCAACGAGGAGATAGATATTTTGAAGAAAGTAGAAGCGATTATCCGACCCTTTAAACTGGAAGAGGTGAAAATCGCCCTAGTTAACGCGGGCATTGTCGGCATGACTGTCTCCGAAGTTAGAGGTTTCGGTCGTCAGAAAGGTCAATCGGAACGTTATCGCGGTTCCGAGTACACCGTCGAATTTCTCCAAAAACTCAAGATCGAGATCGTCGTCGAAGATAAGCAAGTCGATATGGTCGTCGATAAGCTGATTTCGGCAGCCCGTACCGGTGAAATCGGAGACGGTAAAATCTTCATCTCCCCCGTGGAACAGATCGTCCGCATCCGTACCGGAGAAAAAGACCTCCAAGCGATTTAACCTCCAAACAAGGGATGATAGTACAATGCTGTCATCCCCCCCATTGAAAGCAATTCCCATTAAGCAGTGTAACCTAATTTGATAGCGACCACCAACGACCGATTCCCCCAAACAAAAACTTTGTACCTCACCATTAAGATAAATACTATAATTGCAATCTGCTGAATATCAGTTTAAGCCTTGCTATAAAAGAGTTTTGCGAATTTTTTGGCTAAAAAAGTACCAGAAACCTGAAGGGGTGACAAGCAGATTGAAAGTGAGACAGGGGGTGGGGGGTAGGGAAAAACCTTGAGACTTTCCCCGCAATGAAGACGAGAGAATTAAGTTAATCAATTTGAAGGGTGACAGCGAGGAGATTTTCCCAGAACCCCACAGCCTAGACCCTGCACCCAGCCTAGACTTCAACCTCATTGTCACCCCTTCCTTCAGCCAGACTAGATAGGATCATTGCCGGTGACTGAAAAAACCCCTTGCCTAAAAAGTCATAAATATTATATAATGTTTGATCGTGGCCAAAATCGGTCTTAGGTGGTGCTAAAGGCACTGCCGAGCAGAACCGCCTTGGCCGCTCGGTCTTCGCCGGGATACTGAAGATAAACCCTTTAAGTCCCGAAGAAACAAAGACCAGCAACAATCTAGGCAGAACCAGCAACCCTGTCTAGCCCTACTTACGAATCTAACGGGATGCCAGCTTAAATAACTCGAAAAAAGTCATTCAAGTTGGGCAGGCTGATAAAGCGGGAAAGATTTTTCTCGCTCCTATAGCCACGGCCACGTTATTTTTGATTGTCGTCTAGTAAAGATAAAGAGAACAATCCGTGTCTATCGGTATCCTCGGTACAAAACTGGGCATGACCCAAATCTTCGACAACAAAACGGGAGTCGCCATTCCCGTCACCGTCGTTCAAGCCGGTCCCTGTCCCGTCACCCAAGTCAAAACGAAAAAAACCGACGGTTATGAATCCATTCAAGTGGGATACAAAACCGTCAAAGAAAAAGCCCTCAACAAACCGCTACTCGGTCATTTAGCCAAAGCCGGTGTCTCCCCCCTGCGGCATTTAATCGAATACCGCATCGAGGACGCATCCGCCTACACGTTAGGCCAAGAAATTACCGCCGCTATCTTCCAAGAAGGTGATTTAGTCGATGTGGCCGGAACCACCATCGGACGAGGTTTCTCCGGCTATCAAAAACGCCATAACTTCAAACGCGGTAACATGACCCACGGTTCCAAAAACCACCGTCTCCCCGGTTCCACCGGTGCCGGTACTACCCCTGGCCGCGTTTTCCCGGGTAAGAGAATGGCCGGACAATACGGAGCCACCCAAGTGACCATCCGCAAACTGTCCGTGGTCAAAATCGATAGCGAACGCAACCTGATCCTGATCAAAGGAGCCGTCCCGGGCAAACCAGGAACCCTGTTAAACATCACCCCCGCCAAGAAATTTGGTAAATAGGGCAAGGAAAGATTAAAGCCATGGTTAACTACACAGTCAAAAATTGGCAAGGGGAAGAAGCGGGAACAGGCACCCTGGAACTGAAAACCGCTAAACCCGAAACCGCCAAACACCTAATTCACCGCGTCGTCGTCAGCCATCTAGCGGCGGCCCGTCAAGGTAACGCCTCCACCAAAACCCGCTCGGAAGTGCGCGGCGGTGGTCGTAAACCTTGGCGGCAAAAAGGCACCGGTCGCGCCCGGGCCGGTTCGATCCGTTCTCCCCTCTGGCGTGGTGGCGGTGTCATCTTCGGACCAAAACCGAGAGATTTTGAGGTTAAGGTCAATCGCAAAGAGAAAAGATTAGCCCTGAGAACCGCTTTGATCAGCCAGGCCGATAACTTTATCGTGGTTGAAAGCTTCGCCGAACAATTCTCCCAACCCAAAACCAAAGAACTCACCGCTGCCTTAAGTCGCTGGGGAGCCAGTCCAGAGGAAAAAATTCTGCTGATTCTGACGGAAATTCCCGAAAATGTCTATTTATCGGGACGTAATATCTGCAATCTCAAAATTATTCGCGCCGATAGTCTCAACGTCTATGATGTCATCCTAGCCGATCGAGTTATCGCCACCGCCGCAGCCCTAGCTAAAATTGAGGAGGTCTATGGTGCTTAAAACTGAAGCCAGACAACTCGCCGATCTGATCCTAAAGCCGATCGTGACCGAGAAAGCCACCCTACTCCTAGAACAAAATAAATACGTCTTCGATGTCGCCTTGAAAGCGACCAAGCCGGAAATTCAAGCGGCGATCGAGTTGTTGTTTGACGTAAAAGTAACGAAAGTGAACACCAGCCGCCCCTCTCGTCAGAAAAAACGCGTCGGCCGTTTCCTCGGTTACAAACCCCAATACAAACGCGCGATCGTGACCCTAGCGCAAGGCGACTCGATCGCCCTCTATCCCGACGTATAACCACCAAGAAACCCGATAACGGAAAACTAAACTATGGGTATTCGTTCTTTTAGACCTTTAACCCCCGGGACAAGGCAGGCGGCCATCTCCGACTTTAAGGAGATCACCAAAACCGAACCAGAAAAGTCCCTAACTCATCGCAAACACAGCAAACAAGGGCGTAATAATCGCGGTGTCGTTACCAGTCGTCACCGGGGCGGCGGCCATAAACGCCTCTACCGGATTATCGATTTTCGTCGCGATAAACGGGATATTCCCGCCACAGTAGCGGCGATCGAGTACGATCCTAACCGTAACGCCCGCATTGCCCTACTTTTCTACAAAGACGGGGAAAAACGCTACATCATCGCCCCCGCCGGTTTAGGTGTTGGTGATACCGTCATCGCCGGAGAAAACGCTCCCTTCGAGGTCGGTAATGCCCTACCCTTAAGTCGCATCCCCCTAGGGACAGAAGTTCATAACATCGAACTCGTCCCCGGTCGCGGTGGTCAAATGGTACGGGCCGCTGGTGGTTTCGCCCAAGTGGTAGCGAAAGAAGGCGATTACGTTACCATCCGTCTTCCCTCCAAAGAAGTACGCATGATCCGGCGTGAATGCTACGCCACCATCGGAAAAGTCGGTAACGCCGAAGCGAGAAACATCAGTCTCGGTAAAGCCGGTCGTACCCGTCACCGCGGTCAACGGCCTCATGTTCGGGGTAGCGTCATGAACCCAGTGGATCACCCGCATGGAGGTGGAGAGGGTCGCGCTCCCATCGGACGTTCCGGCCCGATGACTCCCTGGGGTAAACCCGCCCTCGGTCGCAAAACTCGCAACAAGAAAAAACGCAGTAGCGATCTGATCGTGCGCCGTCGTAACCAGGGTTAGAAATTATTACTTTACTTTTGACTGAAAATTATGGGTCGTTCACTGAAAAAGGGGCCATTTGTCGCCGGCCACCTGATGGAAAAAATCGAAAAACTCAACGCCCAGGGCAGTAAACAAGTGATTAAAACTTGGTCCCGGGCCTCGACAATCATTCCCGATATGGTCGGTCACACGATCGCCGTTCACAACGGCAAACAGCACGTTCCCGTCTATGTTTCCGAGCAGATGGTCGGTCATAAACTCGGTGAATTCGCTCCCACCCGCACCTTCCGCGGCCACGCCAAGAGCGACAAAAAAGCAGGACGGAAATAGACCGGTGGGCGGTAATCTTAAAACCGTCAGCCCCCGGTCAGCGTTCAGATAACTATGAGATGGTGGGTGACGGCGACTAGATAAATTAATAACTAAGTCTTATAAGTTGTCGTCGCCTAACCCACCCTACCTAACTGATAACTGATAACTGAAATGACCATCGATACCTCTAACGAAGTCAAAGCGATCGCCCGCTATATTCGGATGTCACCCCTGAAAGTCAGACGGGTACTCGATCAGATCCGCGGTCGCTCCTATCGGGAAGCCCTAATTATTCTCGAATTTATGCCCTACCGGGCCTGTGATCCGATTCTCAAAGTCCTGCGTTCCGCCGTTGCCAACGCCGAAAATAACGAAGGACTCGATCCCGCCACTTTAGTAGTTAGCCAAGCCTTTGCCGATGGCGGCCCGACCCTAAAACGTTTTCGACCCCGGGCCCAAGGCCGCGCCTACCAAATTCGCAAACCCACCTGTCATATCACCGTCGCCGTCGCTCCTAGCAACGAAGACTAATCACCTTAACTAGAAAAACCACAATGGGACAAAAAATCCATCCCCTCGGTTTTCGTCTCGGCGTTATCAAAGATCACAAATCTTGCTGGTATGCCGACGCGAAACGTTACCCCGAACTACTGCAAGAAGATCGCCGCATTCGTGAATACGTCGAAAAAAACCTCGCTAATGCCGGTATCGCCGATATTCGCATCGAACGTAAGGCCGATCAAGTAGATATTTCCATCCATACCGCTCGCCCCGGGGTCGTCGTCGGTCGTGGTGGCACGGGAATCGAACAGCTGCGCCTAGGTTTGCAAAAAGCCCTCGGTGGCCAGCGTCAAATTCGTATTAACGTCATCGAAGTGGCTCGCGTTGATGCCGATGCCAACCTGATCGCCGAATACATCGCCCAACAATTAGAAAGACGGGTTTCCTTCCGTCGTGTGGTGCGGCAAGCTATCCAACGGGCGCAAAGGGCCGAAGTCAAAGGGATCAAAATTCAGGTTAGCGGCCGTCTCAACGGGGCAGAAATCGCTCGGACTGAATGGGTGCGGGAAGGACGAGTTCCCCTGCATACCCTGCGGGCCGATATCGATTACTCCTATAAAACCGCCAGCACCATCTACGGGATTCTAGGCGTGAAAGTTTGGATATTTAAGGGCGAAATTATCCCCGGCCAAGAAGAAATTCCCGCCGCCGTTCCCGCTCAAGCACCGCGCCGTCAACAGCGTCGCCGTCAACAGTTTGAAGATCGCTCTAGCGAAGGCTGATCCCTAATATTTATCAGTGGTAAATAGCTCATGTTAAGTCCCAAAAGAACAAAATTCCGCAAACAACAGCGCGGACGGATGCGCGGGCTGGCCACCGGCGGAAATACGATTAATTTCGGCGATTTCGCCCTGCAAGCCACCGAACCCTGTTGGATTACTTCCCGTCAAATCGAAGCGGCCAGACGGGCAATGACTCGTTATATCCGTCGGGGTGGCAAAATCTGGATCCGCGTTTTTCCCGATAAACCCGTCACCCAACGGGCTGCAGAAACTCGGATGGGTTCTGGGAAAGGTTCCCCCGAATTCTGGGTGGCCGTGGTTAAACCGGGCTTCATTATGTTTGAGATTGCCGGGGTAGCTGAACCAGTAGCCCGGGAAGCCATGCGCCTAGCGGCTCAAAAATTACCAATTAAGACCAAATTTATCACTCGCGAGGAGGATTTTGTCTAATGGCTTTACCAAAAATCGCCGAAGTGAGGAAGATGAGCGATGAGGAAATCGCTGATGCTATCCTCAATGCCAAAAAGAAACTGTTTGAATTGCGTTTGCAGCAGGCCACCCGGCGCTTGGAAAAAACCCACGAATTCAAACACACCCGCCACCGTCTTGGCCAATTATTGACCGTAGAACGGGAGCGCCAACTAGCCCAGTCCACCCCGGAGGCATAACCCGTTATGGCAGTTAAAGAAAGAGTTGGGGTAGTAGTAAGCGACAAAATGGATAAAACCGTAGTGGTAGCCATTGAAAACCGCTCTCCTCACCCTAAATACGGCAAAATCGTCGTGAAAACCCAGAAATTTAAGGCTCACGACGCAGAAAATCAAGCCAAACAAGGCGATCGAGTTCGCATTCGTGAAACCCGCCCCCTCAGTAAAACCAAACGTTGGGAAGTGGCGGAAATATTAACCGATAGTTAAATTTCACCTAGGTAAAAACCGTGATTCAACAACAAACCTACTTAAATGTCGCTGACAATAGCGGGGCGCGGAAACTAATGTGTCTGCGGGTGCTGGGAACAGGTAACTGTACCTACGGTGGCATCGGTGACAAAATTATCGCCGTGGTTAAGGACGCTATCCCCAATATGCCCGTGAAAAAATCCGATGTGGTCACTGCGGTGATTGTGCGGACCCGTCAAACCGTCCGTCGCGATAGTGGCATGAGCATCCGTTTTGATGATAACGCCGCCGTGATTATTAATAATGACGGTAATCCCAAAGGTACTAGGGTTTTTGGTCCGGTCGCCCGGGAATTGCGCGATAAAAACTACACCAAAATTGTTTCCTTAGCCCCAGAAGTTCTCTGATCAAAGTCAAAATTATCAAGGCAATCGGAGGTCAAAAAAAATGAGTAAGAAAAACATTCAAACCCCGCCCCAAAGGCAAAAAATGCACGTTAAAAAAGGGGATGTTGTGCAAGTAATCGCCGGTTCCGATAAGGGCAAAGTGGGCGAAATTTTACGCGCTTTACCCCAAGAAAGTACCGTGGTGGTCAAGGGAGTTAATATCCGCACCAAACATACTAAACCCCAACAGGAAGGAGAATCGGGTCAAATCGTTACCTACGAAGCACCGATTCACAGTTCCAAAGTGATGATTTATTCCGAGAAGAAAAAAATCGCCAGTCGGGTGGGTTATACCTTTACCGAAGACGGTCGGAAAGTGCGGATACTGAAGAAAACTGGCGAAATTATTGATTAGTTTCCCATCAATTCTAGTTCCTGACCAAGCCCAGGAAAAGTAAGCAGAAAAACTATGAGCCAAAAACTAAAAACCACCTATCAAGAAACCATTGTTCCGAAACTGAAAGAACAATTTGGTTATACCAATATCCATCAAGTACCTAAAGTTATCAAAATTACTGTTAACCGCGGTCTTGGGGAAGCTTCACAAAATGCCAAAGCTTTGGAGTCTTCCAAGGAGGAACTGTCCACCATCACCGGACAACAACCGGTAGTGACTAGAGCTAAAAAAGCGATCGCTGGCTTCAAAATTCGCGAAGGAATGCCCGTGGGTGTGATGGTGACACTGCGCGGCGATCGAATGTACGCTTTTTTAGACCGTCTAATTAATCTGGCCTTACCACGCATTCGCGACTTTCGCGGTATCAGTGGTAACAGTTTTGATGGTCGTGGTAACTACAGTTTAGGCATTCGTGAACAGTTGATCTTCCCTGAAATTGAATACGACAAAATCGATCAAATTCGCGGGATGGACATCTCAATCATCACCACCGCTAAAAACGACGAAGAAGGACGCGCCCTCCTCAAAGAGATGGGAATGCCCTTTAGATAAATCAATCAAGAGAAAAGTAAACAGTGACCAGTAAATAAGTGATCAGTGACCAGTAAACAGTGAACAGTAAACAGTGAACAGTAAACAGTAAACAGTAAACAGTGATTCAGTCAAAAGACAGCAGGAAACTGCTATTTAATACTACTCACTTAATACTCAAATCTGATAACTGATAACTGATAACTGACCACTGATAACTGATAACTGATAACTGACCACTGATGTTGATCCCAATTTAGGAGAAAAACAGGTAATTCATGTCTGCTAACGATACCATCTCGGATATGCTGACCCGCATCCGTAACGCTTGCGCGGTTCGGCAGACCACTACTCAAATTCCCACCACGCGGATGACGCGCAGTATTGCTCAAGTTCTCAAGAACGAAGGCTTTATTGCTGACTTTGAGGAAGTGGGTGAGGGGATTAAATCTCAATTAGTTCTTTCCCTCAAATATAAAGGCAAAAACCGTCAACCGATCATTACTACCCTCACCAGAGTCAGTAAACCGGGTTTACGAGTTTATTCCAATAGTAAAGACTTACCGCGCGTCCTCGGTGGCATTGGCATCGCCATTGTTTCCACCTCTAAAGGCATTATGACCGATCGCGAAGCGCGTAAACAAAACGTTGGCGGCGAAGTCCTTTGCTACATCTGGTAAACAAGGATAAGCTATCAGCCGTCAGCCTTTCCAAGTTTAAACCTGATAGCTGACCCACTGATAACTCTTCCCTGATATCTGACCCACTGATAACTGATAACTGTTATGTCTCGTATTGGCAAACGCCCGATTCCTATTCCCAATAAAGTCACCGTCGATATCGATGGTGCTACCGTGACGGTGAAAGGGCCCAAAGGAACTCTCCAGAGAACCCTACCCACCGCCGTCACCATCAATAAAGATGGCGAAACCATCCTCGTTACCCGTCAAGACGATTCCCGTACCGCCAGAGAACGCCACGGACTCTGTAGAACTCTAGTAGCCAACATGGTGGAAGGAGTCGCTACCGGCTTTCAAAAACGCCTCGATATCCAAGGGGTGGGCTACCGCGCCCAGGCGCAGGGTAGTAAATTAGTTCTTAATGTTGGTTACAGTAAACCCGTGGAAATGGAGATGCCCGATGGTGTTTCCGTCGCCGTAGAAAATAATACCCAAGTTATCGTCAGTGGCATCGACAAAGAAGCGGTCGGTAACATTGCCGCTAAAATCCGCGAAGTTCGTCCCCCCGAACCTTATAAAGGAAAAGGGATTCGCTATCTTGGTGAAGTCGTCCGTCGCAAAGTTGGTAAAGCTGGCGGTAAAGGTGCTAAAGGCGGTAAAGGAGGTAAAAAATAAACCATGAAACTTAGTCGCAAAGAATCAGTCCGTCGTCGTCACCAGCGTGTGCGTCGCAAACTTAGTGGCACTGCTGAACGGCCTCGTTTATCCGTATTTCGTTCTAATAACCACATCTACGCCCAAATTATCGACGACGTAGCCCAACATACCCTTGCGGCCGCTTCTACCCTAGAGGCCACCTTGCGCGGGGAATTAGAGTCCACCGCTACCCAAGAAGCCTCGGCTGCCGTGGGTAAACTGGTGGCCCAACGGGCCCTAGAAAGAGGCATTGAACAAGTGGTTTTTGATCGCGGTGGCAATCTCTATCACGGTCGCGTCAAAGCCTTAGCAGAAGCGGCTCGGTCAGCAGGCTTAAACTTCTAAAATATCCTTTCAACACTGATAAAACTATGGCAAAACGTCGCAAAGGCAACCGCGAAAAAGAAAAAGAAACCACTTGGCAAGAGCGGGTCATCCAGATCCGCCGGGTTAGTAAAGTGGTTAAGGGTGGTAAAAAACTCAGCTTCCGGGCTATCGTCGTGGTCGGTAATGAAAACGGCCAGGTGGGAGTGGGAGTCGGCAAAGCAGGGGATGTTATCGGGGCCGTCCGTAAAGGTGTGGCCGATGGCAAAAAACAACTAATTGAAGTCTCCTTAACTAAGGCTAGTTCTATCACTCACCTCACCCGGGGCGCTTCCGGTGGAGCTCAGGTGCTTATGCGTCCGGCTGCTCCGGGGACTGGGGTTATTGCTGGGGGTGCTGTCCGTACCGTTTTAGAACTAGCCGGGGTAAAAAATATCCTCGCTAAACAACTCGGTAGCGATAACCCCCTCAATAACGCTAGAGCCGCTGTTAACGCCCTGGAAACTCTCCGCACTTTCTCGGAAGTGGCCAAGGATCGAGGCGTATCTGTAGAACATTTGTACACCTAAAGAAATCACCATGAAACTCCACGAAATCGCCCCCCAACCGGGGTCAACTAAACGTCGTCGTCGTGTGGGACGGGGTATCTCGGCCGGCCAGGGTGCTAGTTGCGGTCTGGGAATGCGCGGACAAAAATCTCGCTCTGGGACAGGGACTCGCCCCGGTTTTGAGGGGGGACAAATGCCCCTCTATCGTCGGGTGCCGAAATTAAAGCATTTTCCTTTGGTTAACCCCCGTCAATACACAATCGTTAATCTGAAAAAATTAGCTTCTTTACCCGCTAATACGGAAGTCACCCTGGAAAGTCTCCTAGAAGCTAAAATTCTCACCAGTAACGACGGCCCTTTAAAAGTTTTGGGTGATGGTGAAATTACCGTTCCCCTCAAGGTTAAGGCCGCTGCTTTTAGCAATAGTGCTAAAGAGAAAATTACCGCTGCTCAAGGTACTTGGGAAGAAATTTAACGGAGACAGAAGGCGGTCGGCGGAAGGCAGAGGGCGGAAGGCAGGAGACAGGAGATTATTTTTATTTATCCTTCCCATCCCCCCACACCCTAACACCCCACACCCTAACACCCAATCCCCAAGACCGGATTGATATATCATAAGAAGCACAGGGGAAATCTTAAAAAAATCGAGAAAGTTTTCCCCCTCGATTACTTTTTCCCATAAAAAAACTGCACTAGAGGTAACTGTTAATGGTCGTCAGTCGTGATAAGGCTCCCACGGCACAGGAAACGTTTATGCAAATGGCACAAGCGGCCGGTTTACGCGGTCGCTTGTTGATTACATTGGGTTTACTGATTCTGCTCCGTTTTGGGATGTTTGTACCGATACCCGGTTTAGATCGGGCAAGATTAGCAGAAATTATTCAAGGTAACGCCGCTTTGGGAATCCTTGACCTGTTTACCGGGGGAGGATTATCGACGTTGGGGATTTTTGCCCTCGGCATTCTTCCCTATATCAACGCCTCAATTATCGTGCAACTGCTCACCGCTGCCCTTCCTTCTTTGGAAGATTTACAGAAAAATGAAGGAGAGGCAGGAAGGCGAAAAATTGCCCAAATTACCCGTTATATTGCCTTTGGTTGGTCAATTATTCAAAGTATCGGTATTACTCTTGGTTTATTGGTGGCTAACGGCGTTGTGGCCGGAACTTTACCCTCGATCGCCGCTACGGTTCTCGCTTTAGTGGCCGGTTCTATGTTCGTGATGTGGATTTCGGAACTGATTACGGAACGCGGTCTGGGAAATGGGGCATCTTTGCTGATTTTTGTCAACATTGTCGCCGTTTTACCAAAAACCCTCGGTGATACGATTACTTTTGCTCAACAGGGTGGCCGACAAGCGATCGCTCAAGTGGTGATTCTCTTGCTGGTTTTCTTGGTGATGATTATCGGCATTGTTTTTGTTCAGGAGGGAACCCGTCGGATTCCTATTGTTTCTGCCCGTCGTCAGGTGGGTCGTCGTCTCTATCGGGAAAGAACCAGTTATCTACCCCTACGACTCAATCAAGGGGGCGTGATGCCGATTATTTTCGCCTCCGCAGTGTTGGTCTTACCTTTCCAATTGGTGCAAGCTTTACCCACGGATAACCCGGTCGGTCAGGTTTTAGTTCAGTTGGTCAATGCCCTGCGTCCCGATAGTTGGGGTTATGTGGCTTTTTATAGCTTACTAATTCTCGGTTTTAGTTTCTTCTACGCTTCCCTGATCGTTAACCCCAAGGATATGTCCCAAAACCTGAAAAAAATGGGGACCAGTATTCCGGGGATTCGTCCAGGGACCGCTACTACTAATTATCTGGAAGGGGTGCTGAATCGTCTCACCCTTTTGGGCGCTCTCTTTTTAAGTTTGGTGGCTACGGTTCCGACTTTGGTAGAAAGCGCCACCGGTGTCACCACTTTTCGCGGTTTGGGGGCAACTTCCCTGTTAATTCTGGTGGGGGTGGCGATCGATACGGCGAAACAAATTCAAACCTATGTCATCTCTCAACGCTATGAGGGCATGATTAAACAGTAGTTAGATAGTCAGCCAGTGACCTTTTAGCGGTTACTGGTTATTTTTTTCCTTAAAACCCTATATTTAATCCATGAGCAAACGGATCGGTGTGATATTTTTGGGACCGCCCGGATCGGGAAAAGGGACCCAAGCGGCAAAATTAGCGGAATCTCTGACGATTCCTCATATTTCTACCGGTGAAATTTTACGTCAAGCAATTACAGAGAAGACAGAACTTGGTCAGCAAGCACAAGCTTATGTGGAAAAGGGTGAATTAGTCCCCGATGAGTTGTTGTTAGGTTTAATTCAGGAACGTTTAAAACAGCCTGACAGTGCTAAGGGTTGGATTCTTGATGGTTTTCCCCGCACGGTGGCACAGGCGAGCTTTTTAGACGCATTACTGGAAGAATTGGCCGATAGTTACACATTTGTGCTTAATTTGGCTGTACCAGATACGGTCTTAATTGAGCGTCTGATGCAACGGGGTCGTCAAGATGATACTCAAGAAACGATCGCCCGTCGCCTACAGGTTTATATCGACCAAACTGCCCCCGTTTTAGATTATTACGGTCAAAAAGGGACTCTTAACCATATCGACGGTAATCAACCGCTGGACGCGGTTACGGCGGCTCTAACAGCAGTTGTCACTCCTGGGTAAAGTTTCCCTCAGTCAGTCATCAGTGATCAGTTATCAGTGATCAGTAGGTTGGGTTGAAGCATGAAACCCAACGCCCGATTATGTTACGCTACCGCTAACCCATCCTACAAATAATTGTGCCTCCCTACTTATACTAAATCTGGTTATTAAAGACTGATTGTTTATTCCCTCTTTTGCCTCTTGCATGAGTGCCTGAGTAGAAAACGGGTTTCTCGGAGAAACCCATTTTCTGTGCGTTACTCAACGGATTTAGTATTATAAGTTCTTTATATCAAACAAGCTTTAATAGTTGAGAATATTTAAATTTACATTTCGCAATATTTATCTTTTCTTAAGAATTTAATGAGAATTATTCTCATTTGTTTACGAGGCTGCAATACTTCCAGCGATTATGGTATAATTTCGCAGTATGAAATGATGGGTTTCTCCGTGCTTTTTGGAGTTTTTAGCTATCTGGTAATCCTGAAAACCCTTGCTAAATCTACAGTGACCTATTTGGGAACAGCAATAAATGGGGGTTAAAGAGCCTTTTAAAACCCAACCCGTTGATCAATTAATTGTGTAGTTTTGTTGCAAAGAGAAAGTTTTTTTGACAAAAAGAACAAAGTGTGCTGCCACTGGATTGAACTTAGTGTCAACATTCATCCCGTCGCGCTCAAGGGAGGGACTTCTGCTGACACTAAGTTAAAATCAAAAGCAGGATACTGTGTATGACGGAAAAACTCGATGAACTCAGTGATTAAAGCGGTACAAACTGCCTATTATGGGGATGCAGCCTATCGGACACCACCACCAGACTTGGAATCTCTCCTACTCAAAGAGAGAATTGTCTATCTGGGGTTGCCTTTATTTTCCTCCGATGATGTCAAGCGCAATGTCGGGGTGGACGTGACGGAATTAATTATCGCGCAACTGCTTTACCTGCAATTTGACGACCCCGAAAAACCGATTTTCTTCTATATCAACTCTACCGGCACATCCTGGTACACGGGGGACGCGATCGGCTACGAAACCGAAGCTTTCGCCATCTGTGACACCCTCAACTACATTAAACCTCCCGTTCATACTATCTGTATCGGACAGGCCATGGGAACTGCAGCGATGATTCTTTCCGCGGGAACCAAGGGTTTTCGCGCCTCCTTACCCCACGCTACCATTGTTCTCAACCAAAATCGCACCGGGGCGCAAGGACAAGCCACCGATATCCAGATTCGTGCCAAGGAGGTAATCGCCAACAAACAGACGATGTTAGAGATTTTCTCGAAAAATACGGGTCAAACCACCGAAAAACTGGCGAAAGATATGGATCGCACCTTCTATCTCACCCCACAACAGGCGAAAGACTACGGATTAATCGATCGCGTTCTCGAAAGTCGCAAGGAACTACCGAAACCCCTCGCCCAAGTTAGTTAAGATTTATTACAAATTAGCAGGAGTTGTTACCAATTATGCCTATCGGTGTGCCAAAAGTTCCCTACCGTCTGCCGGGTAGCCAATACGAACAGTGGATTAGCATTTACAGCCGTCTTTCGGTGGAACGCATTCTTTTTTTGGGGCAGGAAGTCACCGACGGGTTAGCCAATGCCCTTGTGGCCCAAATGCTTTATCTCGACTCGGAAGACCCCACTAAACCCATCTATCTCTATATCAATTCGCCGGGGGGTTCCGTTACCGCCGGTATGGCCATCTACGACACCATGCAGTACATCAAAGCGGAGGTGGTGACTATCTGTGTGGGATTAGCGGCCTCTATGGGGGCATTTTTGCTGGCTTCCGGTAGTCCGGGTAAGCGTCTCGCTCTTCCCCACGCGCGGATTATGATTCACCAACCCATGGGGGGAACCGGGCGCCGGCAAGCGACGGATATCGACATTGAAGCTAAGGAAATCCTGCGTATTCGCCAGCAATTAAACGAAATTATGGCTAATCGCACCGGACAAACCATCGAACGCATCGAAAAAGACACGGACCGCGATTATTTCCTCTCCGCCGAGGAAGCCGTCGCCTACGGTTTAATTGATAAGGTGGTGGAGGGAAGACCGGCTTAAGTCAGCCATAGGTTAGAACAGGCGAGAAACCTGTTCTAATCTTTTTTTCTGATATGGCGGGAATAAACCTGACTTGATTACCATAAAAAAGGGGAAAAAACTGTATCAAAAGTAGCAGAAATGGGCAAAAAAAAAATAAACTGGTTTCTGCTAATTATTAGAGAAGATTTCTCAATGAAACTCGCCATTACGCCCCTTGTTTTATCCACTGCCACTTTAGGGTTAATATTTGGGGTGACACAAAACGCCCAAGCCGCTCTGATTACAGGAGTTACTGCTTCAACCGATATGGGCGTTATTAATCCTGCTGATGTTAATATAGCTGATACTGTCAATGGAAGAGGGTTGCCCGGTAATACACCAAGTCTGACGGGGAATCATGCTACGGCAATTGGAGGTAATGCTTGGCTGTCAGAACCGAACATTGTCACTGGTAATATCACTTTTAATCTCAATGGCAGCTATAGCCTCGCTGGTTTTAGCTTCTGGAACTTCAATCGGGACATCTTCACTGGGGGAATTAAGGGCGTGACTGTTCAATCCTCCACCGATGGTACGACTTGGACTACTATAGCCGGCGCTCCTGTTCAGTTTGCTATCGCAGCTAACGCTCCTATAGCTCCAGAAGTGATCAGCTTTTCTCCGGTTACTGCGTCCTTTGTCCGATTTGTTGTTGCTAGTAACTGGGGATTATCTTCTACCGGCTTCTCTGAGGTTCAATTTAATGGAACTCCCACTCCCATCCCTGAACCTTCTTCCTTGCTTGCTCTGTTAGCCTTTGGTTTAGCGGGTGTTGGTTTAAGAAAAAGAATGTAATCTTGAGATGGTAGGTTGGTTTATAGGATTCGTGGCAAGAGACCAACCTACTTACTTAGGGCTTGCTGAATAAATGTGAAATGTAGGTAAGGTGAGGGTTTTGTGGCTTTTCTCGCCAAACAGGTGCAAGATTTTGAGAGAATCGTGCTTCCAAACCTTGCGTTTTCATCGGCCCGCGTCCTGTAGGGGCGAAGCATTCGGGCAATAACCTATCGGTGAAACTAGAGATTTTCTATCCGAATGCTTCGCCCGTACTTTTTCAGCAAACCCTACTTAAAGCAATCAAAATCGTTGTCAACTGTTGCCTTGGGCGCTAAGATTGGGTTAATGGCTTTTCTGGGGATTTTCTGGCGGGTTTCTGTGCTTGGACAATCAGGGAAGAAATGGAATTTTTAGCAACTTTAGAAACAGGCTTGATCTCTGCTGTGGCAATCATCAAGTTTTGCCTAGAAAGTCTTTCAATCGCTTGTGTGGTAATCGGACTAATTAAAACCCTACAATTAGCTTGGCAGTCTAATCGTCACCGTCGCAGTCATCCTTCTTTTTCCTTCAATCAATTTCGCATTCGTTTTGGTACTTGGCTATCTTTAGCCCTAGAGTTTCAGTTAGGTGGAGACATCGTGGCTACCACCGTCACACCTACCATAGAAGCCTTGGCAAAACTCGCCCTCATCGCTATTATCCGAACTTTCCTCAACTATTTCCTCAGCCAAGAATTGGAAACGGAATTGGCCCTGGAAAAAGAGCGATCGCAACTAGCAGACCAGGACAATCTCAGGGATGTTTAATGCCAAAAAAAGCTGAGTTGACAATCACCTGACCTAACCCCTGATAATACCATTTTTCTTTATTCTTGGCAGGTATCTTACCCCTCCTTGCCCCCCCCCCCGATGTCGGGGGGGTTGGGGGGGCCACACCCTACCCCCACGAAAAACTTTTTGCCGCAAACCCTAGATAGTCAACAGCTTATTACTTTCGATCGCCCACTGGGTTAATTCCGTGCGATTATGAAGGCCGGTTTTATGAAGCATATTCGACACATGACTTTCGATTGTCCGTTGGCTAACATTGAGTTTTGTTGCGATTTCCCGATTAACCAGTCCCTGGGCGACCAATTGTACTACTTTTAACTCCGTTGGGGTTAATTCCACATCACCCGGAACCTGAACAGGGGTGACATCCTCGGAATGGATGCGGGTGATGCGTTTCGGCAACCGGCCCGCTTGTTTGAGGGAAGACTCCACCAGGGCCACTAATTCTTCCGGTTCAAAGGGTTTAACCATATAAAAATCAGCCCCGGCGGTTAAACCTGTCACCTTGTCCTGACTTTGACCACTAGGGGAGAGAAAAATCACGGGAAGACCACTAAAACGACTGTCCTGACGAATTGTTTCGAGGAAGGCATAACCATCCATTTCCGGCATGATCAGATCACAGATAATGATATCGGGCATTTCCCTTGCTTTGGCCGCATTTGCCCCGCGTTCGAGGATTGCTAGGGCCTCCCGACCGTTTTCTGCGGTTGTCACCCTATAACCACGAAACTCTAGATAATCTTTCGCCAAAAGTATTAAATTTGGGTCATCGTCGATTAATAAAAGTTGTTTGTTGTCTTTGTTGGTCTCTTTCATCGCTATTTTTCCATGCTGCAGGGTTGGGGGAATGGAGACGGACAAAGGATCGACAGGCAAAAGGTAAAAGGTAGTTAGATATGTGTAGTTAATTAGGGTTTCAGCTAGTTTTAACGCTGTTTTCCTCTATTGTTTCGCTTTCTTCTCCTGGACAGTTCAGGGAAATTGCCGGTAAATCGTGGCAAAGGAAAGCATATTCGGTGACGATTTGATTACCGATGAGGTGTTCTTGGATAATTCTTTCGATCGCTTCCTTGTTTACCCTTCCATACCAGACTCCTTCCGGGTACACTAATAAAATCGGGCCTTGGCTGCAAACCCGCAAACAGTTGGCTTTAGTGCGAAAAATACAGCCCGGACGGTCGGCACTGGGGCGATCGAGTTCTAATTCACTTAACCGCTTCTTTAAATAATCCCACACTTCTAACCCTTCTTCCTTGTCACAACATTTTGGCTTAGTCTGATCGCAGCAGAGAAATAGATGACGCTGGATCTGGGACAATCCCAACTTAGCGGCATTTTCCCCCAAGATATCTCTGGTGTCTGTTTTTTCCATAAATTTTTTTTATCAACCAAACTCTTGACATTGAACAGAAAATGTGCATAGCCGACTAAACTTTCGGTTTGAGGATGTAACGATAGATAAGATAAAAGATAGCGGCGAGGATTAAAGCACTTAAAACTGCGCTAACTAGCCGTAAAATTGCCGTTAAAATCGAAAAAGTCACAAAAACCCCCGCCACTGCCACAACTACCTGTGCTGGTGTGGAGAGGCTGCCGTACCAAGTTTTCGCTTTTTCAACAGTGGCAGTGAAACTAACCCGGGTATCAACGGGGGGGAAATCGTCGGTTTCAATTTCCACTTCCACTTCCTCTGGGGTATATTTATTATCGAACGGTTCGGGAGACTGCATAAACACTCAAGCTACTTAACACTTCATCCCTATTTTATCCGTGATTGGGGTTGATAGGGGTTGAGGCCAGATCAATGTAACAATGAGTTTATCAATAGCTAAACGACCGGAATCTATGAGCCTATCGACTCCCACCGTTACCGCCATCAATTATCCAGATGCTACCATCACTAGGGCCGAACGCGCCCTCTGTTGTTCTCCTTTCCGTGTCACCTTATTCGCCGCTATGCTGGAGCAAAGTGTATCACTTTTAAGCATTCCGGGTGCTGGGGGTTTAGAAAAAAGTTATACTTCCAGGCTACTGACGGAAGCAGCAGCGGAAAGCTATCTTCTCTGGTTGATTAAAGTGGGAATTTTGCGGCGCGAAGTAGATGGACAGGGGATAACCGATAGTTTTCGTCTCACTCCTTTGGGGAGGAAATTAATAGAAAAATGGCAACCCCAAGGGGACTTTTTCCCTAAACCCACTTTCTGGCAAAGATTTTTCAATACTCTGCAACGTTGGTTTTCTTTTTAATGGTGTCGGGAGTCAGTTATCAGTTATCAGTTATCAGTTATCAGTTATCAGTTATCAGTTATCAGTTATCAGTTATCAGTTATCAGTTATCAGTTATCAGTTATCAGTTATCAGTTATCAGTGAAAGCAATTATGGTAGTGGGGACGACTTCCCACGCGGGTAAATCCTTTTTAACTGCCGCTTTATGTCGTTTATTCCACCGGAAAGGTTGGCAGGTAACACCCTTTAAAGGTCAGAATATGGCCCTTAATGCCTATGTTACCGCCGAAGGGGGAGAAATGGGTCACGCCCAGGCGGTGCAAGCATGGGCCGCGGGGACAATCCCCCGGGTAGAAATGAACCCAATTTTATTAAAACCCCAGGGAAATATGACCTCTCAGGTGATTATTAAAGGCAAGGCTGTTGGTGTCACTACGGCAGCGGATTATTATCAGAATTATTTTGACCAAGGTTGGCAAGCAATTAAAGAATCTTTAGCTAAATTATCAACAGAATTTGATCTAGTTGTCTGTGAAGGTGCGGGAAGTCCGGCGGAAATAAATCTCAAACATCGGGATTTAACTAATATGCGGGTGGCTAAATATCTGGATGCCGCTACTATTTTAGTGGTGGATATTGATCGCGGGGGGGCTTTTGCTCACGTCGTCGGTACGTTAGAATTATTAGAACCGGAGGAAAGAGCTTTAATTAAAGGTATTGTGATCAATAAATTTCGCGGACAAAAATCTCTCTTAGATTCAGGGATTACTTGGCTAGAAGATTATACAAAAATTCCCGTGTTGGGAGTTCTTCCCTATAGTGATATCTTTTTAAGTGCCGAGGATTCTCTCAGTTTACTCGATCGCCCCGCCCAAAAACCTAAAGCTGAACTAAATATCAGTGTCATTCGTCTGCCTCATATCGCTAATTTTACTGATTTTGACCCTCTCTGTGGTGAAGCAACGGTTAATGTCCGTTATCTAGAATTACAGGAATCTTTAGGTGATCCCGATGGGGTAATTATCCCCGGTTCTAAAACCACTGTTGCTGATTTAATCGCTCTTAATCAAAGTGGTATGGCTAATCAATTACAAGCCTATCACCAAAGGGGAGGTATTATCTTTGGCATCTGTGGTGGTTTGCAAATGTTAGGGCGATTAATCCTGGATACTGACCATCGAGAAGGTTCCGATAGTGAGGCAGCTGGCTTAAATTTACTGCCGTTAAAAACGGTAATTACTGCCGAAAAAATTACCCGTCAACGACAGGTTTTATCTAATTTTCCCCAAGCGGGTTTACCAGTAACAGGATACGAAATTCACCAAGGAATAAGCGAATGGGAAAGTGAATCAGGTTATCAAAAAATGTTCGAGGAAGATGCTAGTCTAGGAATTGTCAATGATTCTCTGTCAATTTGGGGCTGTTATTTACATGGTATCTTTGATAATGGTTCTTGGCGAAGAAATTGGCTAAATCATCTACGTCAGCGTCGCAGTTTATTGTCTTTGCCTACGGGAATTGCTAACTATAGTGAACAAAGAGAAATAACCCTCGATACTATGGCTAATTTATTGGAAGAACATTTAAATATTACACCTATTTTTGCTCATTTGTAAGGAGAAGTTATGACTATTTCAGTGCGTTTTTTACCCGATGATATCATCATGGAAGCGGAAACTGGAGAACTATTATTAGATGTGGCCAAAAAAGCAGGAATTGACATTCCTACTGGCTGTTTAATGGGTTCCTGTCACGCTTGCGAGGTAGAATTAGATGATGGGACTCAAATTTGTAGTTGTATTACTGGTATCCCCGGCGATCAAGATTCTTTAACTGTTCATTTATACTCCGATCCGCTTTGGTAATTGTTAAAGTTTTCTGATAACAGAGGTCAGCTATTAATGTTAAGTTTACGACTTCTGACTAGGAGAACAATGGCTCGGAGACTTCTAACTAGGAAAAGGTTTTTAATTTTTGCAGGATGTCCATTGACAATAGTATATGCGATGTATTGATAAAATACTATGGTATATCCTATCAATGGGATGTGACAATAAATTTCACTAAACCCTTGACAAAAGTTACTTTTTGTATTACCCTGCGATAGTGGTGATACCACAAAAAATACTTACATATTAACTATTTTAAGATATGTCAGATTATTATCATTATCAAAATTCTTGCTGTGGGACTGCCCACGCTTATTTGCTACCCTCTCTAAGTCAGATTTTTGCCGATCTTGCTCCTCCTGAAAAGCGTATTTTTGACCTCGGTTGTGGCAACGGTTCGATCGCTAATTGGTTATCAGAAAAAGGATTTCAAGTCAGTGGCTGCGATCCTTCCGAATCGGGGATAGCAGAGGCAAAAAAAGCCTATCCTGAACTTGATCTATACGTTGGCTCCGCCTATGATGATCTGGCTGGTAAATTTGGTACTTTTCCGCTGCTAATTAGTTTGGAAGTGGTAGAACACGTCTATGCTCCGCGCGATTATGCTAAGACCGTTTATAATCTGCTGCAACCCGGAGGATATGCGCTGATATCCACTCCCTATCATAGTTATCTCAAAAATTTGGCCCTAGCGGCTACGGGTAAGATGGACGAGCATTTTACCGCTCTTTGGGATCACGGACATATTAAATTCTGGTCTGTCAAAACTATCACAAAACTGTTAACAGAAGCTAATTTATCGGTAGATAAAATCTATCGTATAGGTCGTATTGCTCCCTTAGCAAAGACGATGATTATTCTTGCTCGTCGGGAGCGATAAATTATACTAAATCCTGTTTAAAAGGTATAGGAGAGGAGGGTAGCAGGGAATTTGAACATTTGTACTAAAATTCCCAATACGCAGTTTAAATACAGTACAGCTTAGTCAAACTTGGGAATAATCCAAGCTGCTATAATAGCCAATAAAACAACAATTTCTAAGACTTTATATAAGTTAAGAGATTGTAGCCACTGAAAAGTATTGGCTAGACGCAAACTTAACCCCCATTGACGTAATTGAGATAACCATAATTTCGGGCTATCTTGTTCACGAAAACCCCATTTAAGGATAGACAATAACAGGGGAACTCCTCCCACTTTAGCAGTCATGAGCAGGTGCAGCACCAGACATACTGCCATAATTAACCAACTGAGCAAATGGGCATAATACCAAAAGTGATTTAATTCCCCTTCCGGTAGCCATTTGGAATCCATCATCCGACCACTATACAAGGCAAAAGTTAGGGCAAAAAGAGTCAAAGTATTGACTAAACGATGGAGACTATACCACCAAATCGGCTTACCAAATTGGGTTAATTTGTTAAGAGAATCACTTTGAATTAATCTTTTGTTGCCGCGACGAAAAGCATAGATGGCAAAAACGGGAAAGATAATCAGAGTATAGAGGCCAAAAGTGCCATGAATACTTTCAATTTCTTGATATTCTGGTAGGGGCAGTTTTAACCAACGACCGTCAAAAGTATCATAGGTCCAATAGGCCGTAACCATGGCGGCAATGAGGACAATTCCCGTGAATCCGTGCAGAATTCGCAGTAAAAGAGGTTGATAAGGTTGATTAGTTTTCATCGACTCGATCGATACAATGGGGGATGTAAACTTGCCCAGATACTATGTTAACTAATCCTTGGCTCGTCGCTATTCTTCTCAATACCGTCCTCCTCGGAATCGCTGCAATTGCCCCAAAAAAGCTCTTAACTCCGATGGGTTATCTCCATGCTTGGGTTTTAGGGGTAATTGTCTGGGGAAGCTTGGGATGGCGCGGTTATCTGATTGTTTTATTCTATTTCCTCGTCGGTTCTACCGTCACCCGCATCGGTTTAGCGCGCAAGGAAGCGGAGGGAATTGCCGAAAAAAGATCGGGGGTGCGCGGTCCAGAAAATGTCTGGGGTTCCGCTTTAGCGGGGGCAATTTGCGCTATCCTAAGTCTTTTTGCCGCTTCTCCCTGGGATTACCTGTTAATACTCGCTTATGTGGCTAGTTTTAGCACTAAATTAGCCGATACTACTGCCAGTGAGGTGGGCAAAGCTTACGGTAAAACTACTTATCTAATCACTAATTTTAAATCCGTCCCCCGGGGAACGGAAGGGGCTGTTAGTTTAGAGGGAACGCTCGCCGGTTTGCTGGCAGCCACGGCTATTTCCCTGTTAGCATGGGGTATCGGTGCGATCGATCTTCTTGGTGTGTTATGGTGCGTAATTGCGGCCTTTATCGCTACCAATATCGAAAGTCTCATCGGTGCTACTCTACAAACTCGCTTTCTGTGGTTAACTAATGAATTGGTCAATGTGATCAATACGGTTATCGGTGCGATCGTGGCTATACTGTTAAGCTTGCTCTGGTCTTTCAGCTAAAATTAAGTGACTAAAGAAATATCTATGCTAAAGTGGCGTTTTTGTGCATTTTCCCTGCTTTTACTGCTAATTACTGCCTGTGGGACGGAAAATCAACCCAATTCTGGTTCTACCACCGCAGGTAGTCCCGATGCTGGCCGCTTGCCAACGGTGAAAAATCGCGGTAAGTTAATTTGTGGCATTAACGGAGAAGTGCCGGGGTTCAGCTTTGTTAATGAAAAAGGCGAATATTCCGGCTTAGATGTGCAAATTTGCCGAGCTATTGCGGCGGCTCTCTTTAATGATCCCTCCAAAGTCGAATATCGTAAACTTAGCCCCCAAGAGAGATTTACTGCCGTACAGACGGGAGAAGTGGATATTCTCAGTCGCAACACCACCTGGACGATTAACCGGGATACCGCTCTGGGGATGGAGTTTATCACCCCGGTTTTCTATGATGGTCAGGGAATTATGGCCACGAAAGCCAGCAATGTTAAGAAATTAGAAGATTTAAGCGGAAAGTCCATTTGTGTGCTATCGGGAACCACCACAGAACAAAATCTGGCCGATGCCATGGCAAAAGCGGCAGTGCAAGGCTATAAACCGATCGTTTCCGATGATGTGGAGGCTTTATATACAGCTTATCAGGCGGGGCGCTGTCAGGCTGTCACCTCCGATCGCTCCCAATTGGTGGCCCGGCGCTCGGTTTTTCCCCGACCGCAGGATCATCAATTATTAGAAGTGGTAATATCTAAGGAACCCTTGGCCCCGGCCGTGGCCGATGGTGATCCCCCTTGGTCGAATGCCGTCCGCTCGATCGTTTTTAGTTTAATTCAAGGGGAAGAATTTGGGATTAACTCGAAAAATATTGCCACTTTTGCCGATAGCAAAGACCCCAGTATTCGGCGCTTTTTGGGTATCGATGAGAAGTTAGGTGAAGATATGGGTTTACCCAATGATTTTGCCCAAAGAGTCTTAAAACAGGTGGGTAATTACGGTGAAATTTATGATCGTGAAATCGGTAAACCCCTACAACTCGATCGAGGTTTAAATAATCTTTGGACAAAGGGGGGTTTATTATATTCTCCTCCTTTTCGTTAGTTTTAAGATTGTGTTTCCTGACGGGGAATATAGACCCCTATGGCCGCTGGAATAACTCGAAACATGGCGGGAGTAGTGCTAGTAATTTCGCCATCGGTGTTAATACTATGGGGTTTACGAGTCTGAATTTGAATTTCTTTCCCCTTAAGAGTTCTCACCCAAGATAATAAACCCTGTTGTCCTCGCGGTAATGTCCATAAAAGCGGGAAAATTTGC